>JAEEGG010003921.1_pt1 | contig 36627 bp, 34 predicted proteins | sample 9134161 | NCBI WGS metagenome assembly JAEEGG01 (sample SAMN16246543, study PRJNA631951) | gut metagenome | biome: gut microbiome; feature: rumen; material: CR-attached | host: Bos | place: Iran: Karaj | collected 2018-10
GGAAGCGGAAACGCAGCATGAAGACAAGGCCCAGAAGGCAGAGTCCCCAGGCAAAGGATGTGGCGAACTCATACTGGTTCGTCAGAGGCAGGCGCCCCGCCCCTATTCCCCTGCATATTATGGCCGCGGTGTGAAGCACGAACCCGAAAGCCTGAATTGCAAAGGCAATCTTGAATACAATCTCCTTTTTGGCTGCGATGTAGATGAAATATCCAATCATCGAGGCAAAATAGGAAATCATTACAATCGTGAATAATGTGTTCTCAACTTGAAGCATCGTCTCCCCTCGTCTGCAAGTCGTTCTGTAAGCTGTTGTTTTTCCTTGGTTTCACATAAAGGCTGAGAACCAGCCCCAGAAGGATGATTATCCCGCCCGCGAACGCAAGCGGAGTGTAAGAGTCCTTCTTTATCTGTATCAGCGTGTAGCTCTGAGGCTCCGTGAAATGGACGCTGTATTCGTCAATCGTCAGGACCTCACCCTCCATCAGGACATTCATGCCCAGGATCCTGCCCTGGTAATAGACAGAATAAAGGTATCCGGGATTGTTGAGCTTTCCGGATGCGGTGGCAGGTCCGTACCCGGAGATCATCACATAGTCCGGATAGAATGCATTGAAGTAGATCACTAGATCCTGCTTGTCTGACACGGCAAGATAGTCACCCGCGCATACAATGCTGTCCTGAAGGGGCTGTCCGTCCTTGTCTATGGTGACCCTGGCTGCCCAGCCTGTGGAGTTCTGGTAGAACCTCATGCCGAAAAGGTCCGCGGGATTGTTCACGCTGACTGTGGCGCTCTTTCCGGATGAGCTTCTGGCTATGTCGTAGACTGTTATCTCAGAGGTATACTGCTCAACTGTATCGTCTGATCTCAGGTCCACACGGAAATCATCAATGGTCATCACAAGGCCTGTATCCCCTATTGCCATTGTCTGGCCGGGAACACCATATGCCGCATATTCCTTGTGCGTCATCTGACCCAGGCTGAAGCCCAGTATCAGGAGAAACACTCCCACATGGGTCACCCAGGCGCCCCAGATCCCCAGGCGCTCACGAAGACCGGAGGCCTTACCGGTTCGCTTTATCAGACCTGGAAGCCTTATGATGTTGCAGAGCGTCAGGTTCAGGCACAGAAATGCCGTGATCAGGATGAAATACCAGCTGTGGAAGGCATCGTCCAGATGCAGCGCCACTATCAGGGCGGCAGTACGCTCCGAATAGCGGGAAGCGTACCACGCATAGCTCTGGTTCTGGGTCACAAGGCTTCCGATGGAGCATGTGACAGCCAGAACCACAAGCAGGATAATGGCGAACCGCATTGAGGATATGAATTTCCAGATCCGTTTCAGTACGCTCATCTCAGAAGAGCCATCGCACTTTCAATCCTGGCCTCAGAGACCTCAAGACAGTGTGTTGAAAGCTCGGAGTTATGGGCGCCCTCGGAGTTCTCGACATAACAGAAGTCAAAGAACCACTGGGCCTCACGGTAGAGCTTACGCACCTGATCAAGATCTGCGGCAGACATCTTGCCTCCGGAGACTGCGGCCGCAAGGGTGTCCTTGAGGTTGGAGAGCTTGTTTCCGACCTCTGTCTCCCTGTCGGTTATGCGGTCCTGGATTCTCTTGACCATCGCCACCATGTCGGTGTCACCGTGGCACTGGACACATGTAGAGAGCAGCGTCTTGTTCTGAAGCGGGCTCTCAAGGAGGTGGCTGTGGTAGACGGTTCCGTCGTTTGCCATCTCAATGGCCATGTGGCAGTCAGCGCAGTTCAGCAGGCTGGCGTGCTTGCCAAGAAGGTATGTCTCCATCTCCGGGTGCTGGGCCTTGAGCATCCTTGTGCCTGTGCTGGGCTGGATCCAGTCGTAGAATCCGGCTGATCCGTCCGGCATGGTCATGGCGTCATAATACTCGAGGATTGCCTCAGGAGTCATGGCTGACACGCTGGAATAAGGCATCATTGTCTCTTTGTCTGTCGGTGTGAAGTAGTACTCGATATGACACTGTCCGCATGAGAGAGTGGCAGGATCGATGCTTGCCATGTTCGCACCCAGGGCCTTGTTCACATAGGAGTGTGTGATTGTGATCTGCCCGCCGTTTCCGGCATCATTGCCGTGGCAGTTGTAGCAGCTCACGTTCTCCTCCATGGAGGCAAGAACCGTGTTGAAGTCCATTGAGTATGCGCTTACGCCAAGGTCGTTGACCAGCTTGGTGAAGTTCGGTGTCTTACATGTCAGGCAGTTCGCCAGGGCATGAGGTCTGGCAGTGGCGGCCACATCCTCAAGGGTGAACTCATGGCCTCTCGCGCTTCCGTACTCCTTTGCGAAGCCGAATCCCTCGTAGATGTTCACCAGGTACGGATCTTCCTCGAGATAGCTTGTAATATAGGTGTTCTCTTTGTTCGCACCCATTGTCGCGACAATATACGGATATGTTGACTCCCAGTCGGAGGCATTGATGGTGCCGTCCTTGCTGGTGGCCTTGGGAGCCTGCACATGGGCGTACTTGATATCCTCCCTGGAAAGAGGACCCAAGGCTCCGCGGTTCTTGATGTGATACATGATGTCATCACCGAAGAATCCTCCGATCAGGACCACGGCAACCACAACGATGATTATGGCGATGACAAGCTTGATTATCTTCTTTCTCTCCATTCTCAAGCCTCCTTGCTCACCGCAGATCCGACCGGCGGGAGGATCACCTTCACAGGACACTTCTCGGCGCATTTGCCGCACTGCGTGCACTTTGAGTAATCCACACGTGCAAGGCTGTTCTCGACATGGATGGCATCGAACTCACACTGGCGTGTGCAGAGCATGCATCCGATACAGCCTGCAGAGCAGACCTTCTTGACCTGCGGGCCCCTGTCCTTGTTGGAGCACTGGACCGCGACGAAATGACTTGCGGGGACAAGCTCGATGAGTCCTCTCGGACAGGCCTTAGCACACAGTCCGCAGCCTACGCACTTCGAGCGGTTGACAGACGCCACACCGTTCTTGACGGTGATGGCATCCTGCGGGCAGACAGTGGCGCATGAGCCAAGACCCAGACAGCCGTACTCACAGTCAGTGACGCTTATTCCGCAGAGCACTGCGCTGCGGCAGTCCCTGACTCCGATGTAGTTGGCCTGATCGCGTGTGACATCACAGGATCCCTTGCACTTGATGAATGCCACTTTCTGCTCAACGGCATCTGCGTCAACACCCATCACGCTTCCGATTTTCTTTGCAACCGCGGCACCGCCGACAGGACAGCCGTTGGCCGGAGCCTCGCCCTTGGCAATTGCAGCTGCCATTGCATCACAACCTGCATAGCCGCATGCTCCGCAGTTGTTTCCCGGAAGGCACTCGCGCACGGCGGACTCACGCTCATCGATCTCGACGTAGAATTTCTTTCCCGTGTAGACAAGGGCAATTCCGACAATCAGTCCCACAATGGTTATGACAGCGGTGGTTATTAAAATAGTAGCCATTCTCTGCCCTCCCTCAGAAACTCAATCCGCCAAAGCCCATGAAGGCAATGGACATCAATGCAGCCGAAATCAGGACGATCGGAGCTCCTCTGAGCGGAGCCGGAAGATCCTCTTCCCTAATTCTCACACGCACGCTTGCAAGAAGCACGATGGCGATCGTGAATCCAACAGCGGTACCGAAACCGGCAAGAACACTCTCGATGAAGTTATATCCGTTCTGGACATTGGTCAGGGCCACACCCAGGACAGCACAGTTGGTGGTGATCAGCGGAAGGAAGATACCCAGGGCCTTGTAGACTCCGGGGGACTTCTTCTTCAGGAACATCTCGACAATCTGAACCAGGGCGGCTATGACGAGGATGAAGACGATGGTCTTCATGAAGTCAAGGCCGAACGGCTTGAGGATGTAGGTGTAAAGCAGATTCGCGACCGCAGAGGCAATGGTGATGACGAAGATGACCGCCATGCCCAAAGAGGCCGATGCCTTCATCTGCTTGGAGACACCGAGGAACGAGCAGATTCCCAAGAACTGGTTGAGGACGACGTTGTTGATCAGCGCTCCGCCTACAATGATAAGTATAAGACTCTTCATTTGGCCGCCTCCTCTGATTTCTGGCAGGAAGCCGTGCACTTGGCGCAGCATCCGTCACAACCGTCGACAAGCTTTCTCTGCCTTGTCTTGATGCCGATTGCGTTCATTATGATTATGAACAGGGCAATGACCAGGAATGCTCCTGGCGGCTGGACGAAGATTCCCATCGGCTCCCAGCTCTCAGGCAGGATCCTGACTCCGAATGCTGAGCCGTTGCCCAGGACCTCTCTGACAAGACCTGCGAGTGTCAGGGCAACCGTGAATCCAAGGCCCATTCCTATTCCGTCCATGACGGACAGAAGAGGCTTGTTCTTGTTCGCAAAGGCCTCGGCACGTCCCAGGATTATGCAGTTTACGACAATCAGCGGGATGTAGATTCCCAGAGCCTCATATACCGATGGCAGATAAGCCTCGATCAGAAGTTCCGTGACTGTGACCAGTGATGCCACAATGACAATGTAGGACGGCAGTCTGATCTCATCGGGGATGACCTTGCGCAGAAGCGAGATCACCAGGTTGGAGAGTATCAGGACTGCAGTTGTGCTGAGTCCCATGCCAATACCGTTGAAGGCACGGGTGGAGACTGCCAGCGTGGGACACATGCCGAGCATCAGCACCAGTGTGGGGTTTTCCTTAATGAGACCGTTGTACAGTCTCTCAACATATTTGTTCATCACTGTACCCCCTTTGCATTGTTGTAGAAGTCCAACGCGGCGTTCACCGCATTCACGATTGCCTTAGAGGTGACCGTGGCACCTGAGATGCAGTCGATTCCGTTGGAGGCCTCGACAGAGCCTGTTGTCAGGAGCTTGAAGCTTGTGACCGCACGTCCGTTGAACTGATCCTTGAATGAGGCATCGGCTGCGAGCATTCCCTTACCCGGAGTCTCGTGCAGCTCTGTGAATGCTATGGAGTTCACGGTTCCGTCAGCTGCGATTCCGACAGAGATCGTGATGTTGCCGTCGTAGCCCTCGGAGGAAGTGACCGAGATCGCATAACCGACAGTCTTTCCGTCAGCATCCATTCCTATGACGGCCTCGTTGATCGTTGACCTGCCGAAGCTTGAGCCGTAGATCTTGCCGTAGATGTCAGGAGCTGCGACAGCCCTGAAGGACACGGCCTGAGGAACAACAGCCTGATATGACTGCCATGCGGCCTTCTCCTTCTGCTCCTTGATCCTCTCCTCTGTCAGCTTGAAGACTCCGCCGAGAGCGGCACCTGCAAGAAGAGTGATGAGGGCAATGACCAGGACCGATTTCGGAATGCGCTTGGAGAACGGGAGCTTGGGCTGGCCGTTCTGACGTGCGATTGCCTTCTTGCGGTATGCGAACGGCTTTGGAAGGATGTACATGTCGATCAGCGGGGTGAAGAGGTTACCCATCAGGATGGCGTAGCTGAATGAGTCAGCAGAGGATCCGAATATCCTGAAAAGACCTCCCAGCACACCTATGATCAGACCATAGATCATCTGGCCTAGCTTGCTAACCGGTGATGTGACATAGTCGGTCGCCATGAAGAAGGCACCCATCACAACACCGCCTCCGCAGATGTTGGCCGCGAGGAAAACAGGGTCAAAGCCCTGACCGCCGAAGAGAGCGACAAACAATGTGAAGCTGCCAAGGACTGAGAAGCAGATCTCACCGTGGATGATGTCAAATGCCCAGAGGATCAGGCCGCCCAGAAGCAGTGCGGCTATTGAGCTTCCTATTACGGCATTCGATGTTCCGAGGAACATTGACGTGACATTGACCGCTCTTCCTGCGAGAAGCTCCGCAACCGGGGTCGCGGATGAGACCATGTCAACCTTGAAGACCGTCATTGAGTTGCTGAATGAGATCAGGAGGAAACATCTTCCGGCAAGGGCCGGGTTGATGAAGTTCTTTCCAAGACCTCCGAAGCAGCATTTGACCACCAGGATGGCGAATATAGAACCGATCACCGGCGCGAATAGCGGTGTATCGGGAGAGAGCGACAGGGCCAGAAGAAGGCCTGTGACGGCGGCACTGCCGTCAAGATAACTCTTTCCCTTGTGGCAGAGGACATCGAACAGGAATTCTGTTCCGACTGCCGACACAATGGCCAGGACGATTATCAGAAGCGCGTGAAGCCCGTGCACCAGCACGCCAACGATTGTGGCGGGCATGAGTGACAGGAACACAATCACCATTATGAAGCGTGTTGACCACCTGTCCCTTACGTGAGGCCCGGAGGAAATATTAATCATGTTGTTCATTTTCCACCTCCTGCCTTGGCGCGCTTAATGGCCAGTATCTCGGCCTTGGTCTGCTTGAATATCTGAGTCAGAGGTCTCTTGGCCGGGCAGACATATGTGCAGCTTCCGCAGGAGATGCACTCCAGACCATAGAGCTTGTTCTCGTAACGCTCAAGATCACCGACATGAACGGCATCGGCCATCAGCTGCGGGAGAAGTCCCTGAGGACATACCGTGGTGCACCTTCCGCAGTGCAGGCAGTTGGTGAGCTGGGATTGGGCTTTCTCGACCTCATCCTCCGCAAGCAAGGTCACCGCGTTGGTGGTCTTGACCACAGGCACATCCAGGGTGCTCATTGCGAATCCCATCATGGGTCCGCCTGAGAGTGCCTTCTTCAGCGTCACACCGTCCTTGATGCCGCCGCATGCCTCGACAAGCTCGGCAACCGAGGTTCCGTTATGGACGATGAAGTTGCCCGGATTCTTCACGGCGGTTCCGGTGACGGTCAGGACATGTGTGAACAGCGGCTCGTTATAGGCCACCGCACGTCCGATTGCATATATCGTTCCGACATTGTCGACGATGCATCCCACATCTGCAGGCAGCTTTGAGACGGGGAAATCCACCCCGGCCACCACCTGGATCAGGCTGCGCTCGCCTCCCTGCGGATACTTTGTCTTAAGCGGAAGGACCTTGATCCTGTTCTCGGCATGTCTCTTGATCAGCGCATCCTGCATTGCCTCGACCGCCTCAGGCTTGTTGTCCTCCAGTGCCACGACTCCCTGTGCGTTGGGGAAAAGCCTCAGCATTATCTCAAGGCCCTCGAGGATTCCCTCGGCCTCTGTGCGCATCAGCTGGTCGTTACATGTGATGTAAGGCTCGCACTCAGCTCCGTTGGCAATGATGTACTTGATTGCGGCAGGGTTCTTGGGCATGAGCTTAACGCTTGTCGGGAAGCCTGCTCCGCCAAGGCCGATGATTCCGGCATCCTTGACCTTGGCAACTATCTGCTCGTTTGAGATAGAGCTCAGGTCCTGGCGTACGCCAATCCCCTCCACTGCTTTGTACTGACCGTCATTCTCGATGACGATGCAGTCAACCGAAGCACCTGATATTGTGCGGCGCTTCTCAATGCCCTTAACTTTTCCGGAGCATGAGGAGGCGATGTTGGCTGAGATGAAGCCATCTGCCTCCGCAACTATCTGTCCCATCAGGACAAGATCATCCTTCTTGACTGTGGGCTTTGCCGGCTTTCCTATTCCCTGCCCGAGAGGAAGGACTATGTCCCCCTTTGCCTCGAACCTGATAAGAGGAACCTGACGGCTCAGCTCCTTACAGCCTTTCGGATGAATTCCACCACGAAAGGTCACTTCCATGTCTGTCGACTCCTTTTGTGTATTCCGGGTCACGAATGACCCCATTAAACATTTTATCAAGCACCGTGTGAAAATGGAAGTATACAAAGATAATAATATTAACTAAATGTTAAGGGGAAACTGAGAAGAGATCTTTGATTCCGCAATTGACAATAATCCGTCTTAAGGCTATATTTGCACTGTTGCACAGCAACTTGCCCAGATGGCGGAATTGGTAGACGCGCTAGGTTCAGGTCCTAGTTCAGGCAACTGTGTGTGGGTTCAAATCCCGTTCTGGGCAACAGAAATGACTGGTCTTTTGGCCAGTCTTTTTTGTTATATGGAGGCGGGATTTGAAACGAGCACAGCAAAATGCAGGCGCATTGCGTTTTGCGCGAGGCGGGCGCCGCAGGGCGCAAATCCCGTTCTGGGCAACAGAAATGACTGGTCTTCATAGGCCAGTCATTTTTGCTATAAATCACTTTTTCGTTATCTCAGGCGGTTCATTCACAATGACCTGATGCTTGGCCAAGTGGATGTTGTTCCTCTCACACATCAGCTTCAGCTCCGTGTAATAGGAGAAGGTTATCTTGAAGTACTCGCCTCTGCAGAATGCGGCAAATACAAGCACAATGCCGTCAAGGGTGATCGAGTCAACTCCACGGCACTGCAGATTCAGACCGGTGTAATTGACAACACTTGAGAGCTTCTTCTCCATTTCCGGCAGCTCCCTCTCAATCACCTCCATGACATGCTCAAGTGACTCACTCGGATCAATTGTCAGATATGTCTGATATCTCGCGGTCTCACTGCTGAGGAGGTTGGTGAAACCCTTGAGGTCGTTGTTCCTGATTGCCACCACCTCGTGGAAGCGCTTGACTGTTGTGGTGCGGATTCCGATATTGAGGACCGTTCCCCAGGTATTTCCGGCGTTGATGTAGTCACCGTTATGGACAATGCCCTCGAAGGTCATGATTATTCCGGCAAGGATATCTGATACCAGATCCTTGCATCCGATACCGAAAATCACACCTGCCACACCTCCGGTGAGGCTCAACGCTGTGGCATTCACGCCCACGTTGTGCAGGCAGATGAAAACTCCGGCAATGACCAGCGCATAGTTGGAGAAGCTATCCATCAGGCTGCAGATGGTCTCACCCTTTGCGCTTGCCATCCTGGCAATAAGGAAGAACAGCTTGTGAAGCAGCAGCTTGATGACGACAAGCACGCAAACGCTGATGACACATGTCGTGATGGAATAGAGGTTGATTCCGGTATCCCAGACTCCGTTTATGCAGTAATACCAGACAGACTGGCTTCCCTCCGCCCTGGCATGGATGAAGACGAACAGGAGCACTGCAAGCAGCATCAGCTTAGATACAGAAGCGAACTTATCCTCTGATGTCCGATCCCTCCATTTCTTGCTGTCCTGAGGCCATCTCTCGTTAAAGTAAGGTTTATCCTTGTTGAACAGCCGTCCTATCGTTGTTAGTCCGATGGCCTCCTCCTTGATCTTGGCATTGGCCTCTTCCACAGTGGGCTCATCCTCGGAGATCTGCCGGGCATTTTCATCAGACACTTTCCAGCGGCAGGAGATAATGGCCAGAAGCACCATGTACACCAATGTCAGAGCCATGGAGACCAATGCGGGAGCCAGATTGCTGAAGCTCAGACTCACTTCAGGTCTCATGACAAGGTAATATGAGTCATCAGCACGTCTTACGGAGGCAAAGTATGTATTATTGAGCAGAAGCATGTTGCCGTTGTAATTATCACGCAGGCGGCTCTCCTCTATCCCCAGGTCTGATATGTTCATTCCCACAACCTCATATGCTCCGAAATTCGAGCTTGTGATGCCGTCAGCCGCAAATGCAAGATACTCAATGTTCATGTCGTGGTCACTGACGACCAAGACACCGGTGCCGTCCACCAGCCCAAGCCTGTTGAATACCCCCTTGTAATTCAGATTATCCCTGATACTGACCAACTCCGAAGGATTCGATGCTATCATGACAAATCCGTCACACAGGTCGTTCTCATCCCTTAGGGAGGCCGCGGCGATCTGGAGATATGCTCCGAACAGAGGATCTTCTGCAGGCTCTCCGAGATAATCCGACCTGCCCTCAAGCATGACATAAAGCGGCGATGACTTGTCTATGGTCAGGTGGTCATAAGAGGAATTCGTGACAACCGTCTGTCCGTTCCTGTCGATACGATAGACGTACCAGACTCCCAGGCTGTTGGCGAGATCTGACATGAAGGACCTGTCCAGTTTCAGAGGATCGGTGTTCTCAATTATGAGTCTGGCTATCTCCACCCTGATCCTTGACTCGGAGTCACTCCATTGCTGCAGTTTGTCCAGGGCATCCGCATCGTCTTCCATGATACTGACAAGCCTGCTCACCTTTCTCTGGCTATAGCTGAATGTCTCGGCATAAAGGGAAAGTGACTCCAGATACACCACACCCACAAAAGCAGCCACAACGGCCAGGACGGACACCACCATCATCTTGCCTGCCATATTGCGGTTCCATTTTCGTCCGGTGCCCTGCATCTGGCTTTCATCCTTATCCGCCACATGAATGAACGCATAGAGGACTGAAAGCCCGGTGATGAAGACAAGAAGAGTGAACAGAATGACGGTGGCCGTGTTGGCATCGTGCCGCACTTCCCAGACGGGAAGCATGACCAGGACTATGATGTCATTCAAATCCAGCTTGTGGGCATAACAGTTGATCCCGCATACTTCCATGCGGATGATGTCGCCTGTCCCGTCGAACAGGGCAAGAAGTTCATCAATCGTGTTTATCTCCTTGCCTGCCTTGAGTCCAAGCACCTTGAAATCGCTGCCGTTGAGACTGAAATCAGGAGAAGTCAGTACCTTTCCCGTCTCCGGATTGATTGTTACAAGGAATCCGCTTTGTCCGACCGTTATGGATTGCAGGACCGTGCTTGTGGAGAAGAATTCCTCTATCTCCCTCTGGGCCAGCAACCTGAAGTTCTTGATGACAAGAAGCCACCTGTCACCGACTCCCCAGAAATACGAATCGCTTCCGAAAGAATAATCATCGGAGGAAAGAAGGTTCCCATACACCTCATCCGAGAACGAGAGGTCATACTCTATTCTTCTGTACGAGTCCTCGTCATCCAGAATCGCCCTCACCTTCTCAGCCGAATATCTCTTGCTCCCGTTTGCATCAAGCTCATCTTCTCCGTAGAGCGCATTGCCCTCACGGTCATAGATTGTCAGGGAGACTATTCCGCTCACAATCTCAAACCGCTCCAGGAACGGTTTTGCATCCTCAATGCTGTCGTACTGCTCAAGTGCCAATGCAAGCGATCTCAGTTTTGACGCCTGCACCCTTATGGCGGCAATCTGGGCATTGTACTCGTTGGAGACAATTGAGGGCATCTGCCTCATTATTCCGTTTGCCTGGTCTACCAGTGTGCTCTGAGCGCTTCTGTCATAGATTGTGTTCTCCATGAGGAAAAAGCAAAGGATCAGGACGCACAGGAATGCGAGCCATGTGGCTATTATTATCGTTCTTTTCTTCTTAATGTCTTTCATCAGCAACAATCGTAGCACTAGGATACATCTGTATCAAGGCAAGATCCTGTCAGATGGGATAATTAACCCGGTGCCATCTTGCCACGATTTTACTGCTTCCTGCTCTTGCTGATCATTATGGACATCACCGTCTTGTCAGTCTCCCGCATCCCCTCGTTGCAGAGCCTTGAGAGATTGTTTATTGTCTCGGATATTTTTCCGCCCACAATGCCGCTCTCACTTCCCGGAGACAGTCCCTTGAGCGCAAGCCTGACACTCATCGAGGCACACTCGAGGCTTGAGTAGATCTTAAGCGCGCATGTGTTCTTGGCACCGTCGCAGATTATGCCTGTCAGATTGCCAACCATCGTGTTGAGTGCCATGCTCATCATGCCGGAGTCCCCACCCAGGAGATAGACCCAGGCACAGGCAGTGCCTATTGCGGCTGTGAACACCCCGCACAGGGCAGACAGCCTGTTCTTGCGGGCAGTCAGGATAAGGCCGACGAGCTCACTGATGCAGACAGCCCTCACGGTGCGGTCCTCATCGCACCCGAGATAGTCAGCCACCACCTTTACAGGGACTGTCACCGTTATACCCTGGTTCCCGCTTCCGGAGTTGATCACCACAGGCATCGGACATCCGCTCATCCTGGCATCGCTTCCCGCGGCTGCAAGAGCGGCACCCTTTGAGAACGCATCCTTGAGCGAGCTCACATCCTTGCCAATGCCCTCCATCATTGTCTTCCCGACCTCAAGGCCGAAATTGCCCTCCATTGAGAAAACGGCGATATCATAATTGGTCCTGATGGCATCACGGACAAAACTCAGCGTGCCGATATCCACAGACTCGGCAAATGCTATTACCTCGTCAAATGTGAGGTTCTTCAGGACATCGTCCGTGTCACCGCAGCTTTCAGACGGGTCCAGCGGCAGGGAGAGAAGCACCTCTCCGAATCTCTCAAGACGGCAGAAGCGGTCATGCTCTCCGGAGATGGCGGCCACGCAGCATGAGCCGTCAGTTGCCTCCGCCGTGACGCAGACATAAAGAGGCGGAACACCCTGGACTATCTGAAGCACGGTCCTGATTCTTCCGGCTTGTGAGACCTGGGAATCGGTGACTGAGGAAAGGATGCTCAGGCCGTTGTCCGTGCAGCCCACAGAGTACCCCAGGCATACTGCGGCACTGAGGCCCTTTGACGGCGATGAAGGAATACCTACGCCCATGGCATTCTTCACCATGTCTCGTGAAGCCGATATCCTCAGGCAGCTTAATTCCTTCTGACCCAGCAACTCATGGGTCTTTGCCCCGCATAATGCGGCTGCTGCAGGCTCAGTGCAGCCCATGGCGGTAAGCATCTCTTTTTTGAGCAGTGAGAGTAAAAACATGTTGTCCATCATGAATCACCCTTTACAAGTTTGTTGAAGACAATCTCACTTCAGCAGGGAGGCAAGGTCAACGCTGAACCAGGAGTCATCATCGGAATCTATGACACGGATCCAGAGCTCGAATGTCCCGGGAACAATGACAAACTGATAGACAGTCAGGCCAAGCATGGCCCCGCCCTCCTCAAACGGTGTGGCAATGATCCTCTGCATGGTCTCGACATCAACTGAACCCTTTTTCTCGTCAAGGAGCCTGATCAGGTTCTCGCGCCGGGTTATGGCATCCCAGCTGTCCTCATTTGAGGGAACAGGGAAATCCCACTCGGGATTCAGGAAGTAGTTTGTCGAGACAAGAAGCCCCTCGGGATTCTCGGACTCGCCCCGCTTGACCCCGACCGGGCACCACTCATAGGAGACACCCTTCTGGCTGTCAGCCACATTGATGATGCTTGATGAGCTGCTGTTGGTGGTGTTGAAGAAAAGGTCGATGGCATTGAGGTCATCGGCATCGAACATGATGTCAAAGAGCATCGTGGTGCCTGTGAAGCGGTAATTCGGGGACTTGATGTTTGCCGAGGGTTTTCCGTTGTTCAGCTCCAGGAAGATGCCCGCCTCATTGATGGCGTTGACGGCGTAGATCTCCCCCACGTAGCCGATCGTGGCTGTGGCAAGAGCACCGTCGGCGGGATGATAGACTGTGACCGCCACATCGTCTGCGACCTCGGAGAAGTAATCCGCATAGTCGTAGTTGCGTCCTATCACAAGACTGCCGTCAGTGTAGTCACCCCATGCCATCGCCACGCTGCAGTGCGGAAGACCTCCGATTCTCTCCACTGCGTTGATCATGTGGATCTGCTCATATGTCAGGCCGGATGTCTCGGAGGCACCCTTCATGAACTCGGCTATCCTGTATGGGGTCTGAGCCGCCTGCTGCGCGACGATTGACAGTGTCTTGTCACTGTTTCCCTGGTTGGAGGCGATGATGGATTTGAGGAAATCCAGGACGTCATTAAGCTCATCCTTCATCAGTTCCCCGTACTGGCGTCCCATCTCATGCCATGTGCCGTGAAGGTCGACGATGCTGACGGGTCCGGCCTTGTACTTGACGGCCTTTGGCGTGTCAGAGGAGCTCCTGCCTGCGGATGCGCAGCTGACAAGAAGAGCAAGTGCTATCATTAAGGCCGCAATGGCCGGGAGTGTTCTCCGGAACTTCATCATTTACCTCCGTTCACAACCAGCATCAGGTTGTTCAGGTTAAGCGAGTATGTGTAGCGGACCTCGTCGGCCACCTTCATCATCAGCCTTATGCCCGAGACATCTGGCTCCTCGGACTTCTTGAAGGCATAGCTCATGGGGTCAAAGGCCCTGCAGTCATCCCTGAAACGGATGACAAGGCGGTCTCCCTTGTTCTGGACCCTCACTGAAAGGCTGTTCCTGCCCCTGTTGGAGAATCCGTATGATATGACGTTGCTTGTCATCTCCTCTATGCACAGGGCAACATACTTGGATGTCATCTCGGTCTGACCGTGCTCAAGACAGAAGTTCTCCGCCTTCTCAGCGATCTCGGAGACCTCCTGAAGCGACTTGACGTCGAACTCCAGCATGTCCTCCGGCTTCACGCCGAAATAAGGCTTGAAGTCAAGGTAGGTGTCTATGCTCAGCGAGACCTTGTGCGCCCTCTTCCACTTCAGGATGCTGAAGCCCAGAAGCGCAAGGACCTCACCTATGACGAAGTAGAACCACACGCCTGTCGTCCCGAACGGGAAGCTCAGGGCAAAGGCGAACAGCGCAGGCACCAGAAGGCCCTCAGCAAGCGAGTAATTGACAATGGCCCTTATCCTGTCAGAGCCCTGCAGGTAACCCTTGAAGGCATTGTTGATGCAGCACGGGATCAGGCCGAGGGCATAGATGCGCAGTCCTGTGACGGCCATCTGCATTGACGCCTGTCCGCCCTCCGGGAGGAAAAGGCCCACCAGGAACGGAGCGCCGACAATCAGGACGGCTCCGACGGAGAGCCCCATGATCAGGCACCTTGGCATGAACGTCAGAAGCAGGTCCTTCAGGCCTGTCTTGTCCTCCTCCTGGTAGAGGATTCCTGTCAGGGTGAGAGACACCCCGTAGACGCCTGTGGAGATGCAGTTGCTTGCGTTTCCGATTGTGGTTATCACAGAGTATGCGGCAACGGCAAGGCTTCCGCTGATGCTCATCAGGATCTTGTTGATCAAAAAGACAAGCACCACACCGGTTCCGATGTTGAACACTGACGGGACCGCGCTCTTGAAGAGCTCGCCTATCTTGGCAAGGCTGACATTGCGCAGCTTGAACTTGAAGATGCTCTTCTTGGAGAAGAAGTACCAGATGGCCACAAGAAGCGCCACATAATAGCTCAGCGCGGATGCAAGGCCCATTCCGAAAAGCCCCCAGTGGAGGAAATAGGCGTTGACCAGATCCAGCGCGATATCAGTCACGGTCATCGCGACCACAGCCGAGATCAGAAGAGCCATCTGGCCTGCCATCTGCAGGAACGGGATCATCACCAGAGCTATCATGCACGCCGGTGCACCGATGGTGAAACCTATCAGATAGCCTTTGGTGGACTCGAAGAGCTCTCCGGTCTTTCCGGCGCCCATCCATGTAGGCACGTAGTTCTGAAGGACAATGACAAAGAGCAGGAAGAACGTCGAGACTCCCAACGCAGTACCTACTGCGGAGGCATAACCCTTGTTGGCCTCATCAAGGAGACCCTGTCCAATGGACTTGCTGCACGATGCCTGCACTCCCGCAGAGAGGATCGACCCGATTCCTCCGATTATCAGCAGTATGGGGTTGGAGAGCCCGTAGGCTGCAACGGCGCCGACACCCAGGCAGCGCCCTATCACAAGGCTGTCCACGAGCATGCATATTGAGGTGGTCAGCACAGAGAGAACCTGTGCCAGCAGCATCTGTTTCGTCAGCTTCTTTATCATCGGCACAATGATACATCTTAGAAGTCTCAGTTTCAATTCCAAAGCTCTTCTGCTAGAATCAAATCATGCAGAGAACAAGATTCATCATAGTCGGCTCAGGCTGGAGGTCACTTTATTACGTCAGGATCGCCAAGGCGCTTGCGGAGCGGTTCGAGCTCTGCGCCATGCTCTGCCGCACAGAGGAGAAGGCACAGCGCATGGCGCTTGAGAACGGTATACACGCCACCACATCCGAAGAGGAATGCGTGGCCATGAGGCCTGATCTGGTGGTAGTGGCGGTGAACAAGGCATCCATAGCCGATGTTGCGATGCACTGGATGGACCTGGGCTTCTGCGTGCTCTCCGAGACACCGGCGGCGATGGAGCTTCCAACGCTGGACAGGCTGTGGGAGATGCACTGCCAGGGCAAGAGGCTCGTGGTGAACGAGCAGTACCGAAAGTACCCTGTCCTGAGTGCGGTGATCAGGATTGCCCAAAGCGGGATTCTCGGCAGCAACGATAGCCTGAATGCCTCACTTGCACATGAATATCACGGAATAAGTTTGATACGAGCACTTCTTTGCATGGACCAGTCAGAGCAGTTCTCAGTGACGGCCAAGACCTATGAGCTGCCTGTCACAGAGACCCTGACCCGCTATGACTCATTCAAGGACGGCAGGATCGCAATGAAGAAAAGGACCGTGGCCACGTTTGAGTTTGAGAGCGGAAAGGTGGCCTTCTATGACTTTGACGGAGAGCAGTACCGCTCACCCATCCGCAGGAACACCATGAGGCTCCAGGGGACGCGGGGTGAGATCATAGACGACAAGGTCTATTACCTTGATCAGGCAAACGACGGCATTAGCAGGCCGATAGAGATCAGCACACGCAAGGTGAGAACCGATTACGATAACCCGAACCTGCGGGAGGTCGAGGAGGTTTTGTCCGTGACCTTCAACGGACAGACGCTCTATGAGGCTCCTTTCGGACAGTGCGCCCTTGCGCAGGATGAGACTGCAATGGCTCTTATGATGAGGCAGGCCGACCTTTACGGCAAAGGGCTCGCAGAATCCCCCTATCCTCTTGCAGACGCCCTTCAGGACGCATACACGATGATCCTGATGCAGAAGGCGTGCGAGACCGGAGAGAGGATGAAAACAGAGCGCCAGATCTGGAACTGATCACTGGTGCATGATCATGTCATGCGCCACCGGAGTATAGAAGAGCCTCTTGGCCTCCTTGACATCACGGGTTCTTCCCAGTATCCACATCAGTTTGGCAAGGGCAGCCTCGCTTGTCATGTCACGTGCCTCAAGGACATTGGGCTCCTGCGTCAGCTTGTGCCCGACCTTGTACAATGTCAGGTCGCTTCCGTCATTGGGCACCTGTGTGGTCATGACAATTAGGGTTCCCTTCTCAGCCGAGCGCCTGATGTGTGAGTAGAACTCATAGTACTCGGGAAGCCCGCCCACTCCGAAACACTCCACCACAAGGCCGTCATAATGGTCGGTCATGAAGGTGATCACATCCTCCGTTATCCCGGGAAACAGCTTGATCAGCCCCACGTTGGGACAGAGGGTGTCGCTGAAGACAACATCCCCCTCCGGTTCCTGCGTGACGAACCAGAACACATGGCCGCTCTGGATGCGGGCCACCTCGGGATAGTTGGCGCTTGCAAAGGCAGCAAAGCGCTTTGTGTAGTTCTTCCTGGCCCTTGTCCCCAGGATCACAGAGCCTGAGAAGACGATCAGCACGCCGTGGCTGTTCTCATCCGATGCGCACAGGAAGGCATCGATCATGTTGCGTCTGGCATCGGAGTCTCCCTGTGCCACTGAGATCTGGGCCCCGGTTATCACGATCGGCTTGGAGCTGTCCTGGATCAGATAGCTGAGCCCTGCCGCGGTATAGGCCATGGTGTCGGTGCCGTGTGTGATGACAAAGCCGTCATAGCGGCTGTAGTTCTCGCGGATCGTGCGTGCGATCTCAAGCCAGTGCTCCGGCCTGATGTTCGTGCTGTCCATGTTGAACAGCTGCAGGCATTCGGGGACGCAGAGGTCCGCGATCTCCGGGACTTTCTCAAGCAGCTCAGATATTGAAAGCGACGGTGCCAGCCCGTCATCTGTCTGGCGGGATGCGATGGTGCCGCCTGTTCCGATAAGAAGGATTCTCCTCATGGCTTAGATGATAATCCTCTTCTTGCACTATTGCACGCAGTTTTTGAGTTATTACGATATGCGCTCACATCATAATTGAACATGTGGCGGAATGGCTTTATCATTTGGTCATGGCTGCAGGGCTAAGGCGTAACGTCGACTTCACCAAGGGGAACATCTACAAGGGTCTCTTACTATTCGCCATCCCGATCATGCTGGGAGAGGTCTTCCAGAACCTCTATCACAGCACGGATTCGGTGGTGCTGGGCAACTTTGTCGGCGACTCTGCCCTGGCTGCCGTCAGCGTATGCGGGACCCTGACGAACCTGCTTGTGGGCTTCTGCAACGGAATCTCGGTCGGAAGCACAGTCGTTGTCTCCAAGGCCTTCGGTAGCGGGAACAAGAAACGTCTTGAGGACAGCATCCGCTACACATACTCGTTCGCCATCCTGATGGGGGCTCTTCTTTCAGTGGTGGGATTCGTCCTTGCGCCGATGATGGTCAGGATCTCCAACGTCAACGAGGACATCTACCCTCATGCGCTGATGTACCTGCGCATCTACAACAGCGGCCTTCTCTTCACCATCGTCTACAACAACAGCGCGGGAATTCTCAGGGGCATGGGCGACATGAGGACCCCGTTTGTGATCCTCCTCATCTCAAGCTCATTGAACATAGTCCATGACCTTCTGTTCAGCGCGGTGCTGGACATGGGGATTGCCGGAGTCTCCATCGCGACTGTCATCTCACAGCTTGTGTCGGTCATCATCAGCTACTGGGTTCTGAGAAAGAAACTGGGCTTCAGGTGCATAGATATAAAGGACACTGTCAGAAACGGCGGCAAGGTCATTGCAGAGGCAATGGACGTGGGAGTCTCAGCAGGCGTGCAGGGATCCCTGATCTCATTCTCCAACCTCTTTGTCTGGCGCTACATCAACAGGTTCAGCACCGCCGCCGTGGCTGGTGTGGGAATTGCCCAGAGGGTGGACAAGTTCGTCTCACTTCCCACAACGGCATTCGGAACCGCCACAACCACGTTCGTGGGACAGAACCTCGGCGCGCAGAACCATCCCAGGGTCCGTGAGGGCGTGCGGGACGCGATGATACTGTCACTGTCCATCACCATAGTGCTTGGAATCCTCATCTACCCGGTCACAGGGTGGCTGGCAAGCCTCTTCAACAGGAATCCGGAGGTCATCAGGGTCGCTTCTGACATGTGCAGGGCACTGATTCCGTTCTACTTCATAAGCGCCATCAGGCAGGTCCTGATGGGACTTCTCAGGGCACACGGCAGAAGCAAGATGAACACGGTGCTGACCCTTGCCGGAATGGTGGGCATGAGGCAGATCTTCCTTGCGGTCACGATGTCCATCCGCTCCGACATTGTGTTCATCTACTACGGATACCCCGTAGGCTGGCTGTTCGCGGGCCTGTTCGTGGGAGTCTACTACCTGATCTGCCGTAAGAGCATCATGCAGCTTCCTGCAAGAAGGACAAGAGCCGCCAAGGCAGCCGTCCTCGGGGCCAATGAGGAGAACGAGCAGGAATCAGAGCAGGATTCCTGAGAAAAACAACAGGAAAAACCATTAGCAAGTGCCATCGGATTCTGCTATCCTATAGCCATGGACTCACCATTCTCTGACAAAGTACCAAAGCTGAGCGTAAGCGAGCTGACGACTCTTATAAAGACCACGCTGGAGACCTCTTTCTATGGCCTCACCGTGGAGGGTGAGATCTCAGGCTTCAGGCCTGCCAGCACCGGCCACTGGTATTTCTCCCTCAAGGACCAGAGCGCCGTCATCAGCTGTTGCATGTGGCGCTCCAGCATACCGCGCGTGCCCTTCAGGCCCAAGGACGGCATGAGGGTCATTGTCACAGGAAGCATAAGCGTCTTCGAGCCACGCGGGACATACCAGATAATCTGTACATCCATGAGGGTGGCAGGCGAAGGTGACATCCTTGCCATGCTTGAGGAGCGTAAGCGCAAGTACGATGCCCTGGGGTACTTTGACCCTGCCATAAAGAAGCCCATCCCCGTCAGGCCATCACGTGTGGCGGTCATTACAAGCCCCACAGGCGCGGCCCTTCAGGACATCCTTCAGATCACAGGCAGGCGCAACAAGGGCATGGACATCATCATCCTCCCCGCGGTTGTGCAGGGTGCGGACGCTGCCCCCACCATCGCCGCAAGAATCAGGGAGGTCAATGAGTTCCTTCTTGCCGATGTCATGATTGTCGGCCGCGGCGGCGGAAGCATAGAGGACCTTCTGCCCTTCTCAGAGGAATGCGTCATTGAGGCGATCCACGAGTCGGTCATCCCTGTCATCTCCGCCGTGGGCCATGAGATAGACTGGGCCATCTCAGACTATGTGGCAGACCTCAGGGCACCCACCCCGTCAGCGGCCGCAGAGCTGGTGTGCCAGAGCAGCCTGGACCAGATCGAGAAGGTCAACCAGCTCCGAAGCTCCATGTACGATGCCCTTATCGGCCGCCTGAACACAATCAAGCTCCGAATCGCTGCTTTCTCACCTGCCGCGGCACATGCTCAGCTGGAGAGCAGGCTCAACAGAGTGAGGATGACGCTTGACTCGGATACGGTGAACCTGAGCCACAGGATGGAGAGCCTGATATCCGCAAGAAAGTCAAAGGCAGAGCTGTTAAGGCACAAGATCATGGCACTCTCCCCGCTTTCTGTCCTGGAGAGAGGCTACAGCATAACATCAGACAGTCAGGGAAGGACGGTCAGATCCGCATCACAGGTCTCCTGCGGAGACAAACTGACACTGACACTTAAGGACGGAAAGATAACAACCATAGCCCAGGAGGTCACACATGGCTGAGAACAAGAAAGACATGACATTCGAGCAGAAACTCACACGCATGGAGGAGATTGCAAAGGCTCTCTCAGACCCTGATACAGACCTTCAGGCAGCTGTCTCACTTTATGAGGACGGAATGAAGCTTGCAAAAGAGGTCGATGATGAGCTCTCAAAGATAGAGCGACGCATCGAGATAGTCACAAGCCGCCCCGGAGAGAGTCAGGACGGCGTTATGACCGAGGCATTCACTTCAGGCAAATGATCAGGCAGCTTGTCTTCCACAGAAGCGGTGCCGCACACAATGTGCTGATGAGCTCCTTCTCAAGCTTCTCCGCATCTGTCTGAGAGATATCTGCAAGTGCGGGGATGTAGCTGTTTCTCACCCAGCGCTGAATATCGGACTCCCTTACAGTCCTTGACTCCGTGAAGCGGTAATCCTGCGAGGTGACAGAACCGAACTCCGATCCAAGAAGCTTAAGCAGACCATCCCTGGTCTGGACCTTACTGTAGATCTTCTTCTCCGCTTTCAAAAGAGTGTCCTGAAGCGGACCCATGTGAATGAAATCTGATAACCTTGAGGCTTCTGAGACTATCGTCTCGCACAGAACCACATCGCCGCCTTTGGCAATTCTCTCCTTGACTGCGTGAAGTATCTTCTTTGCCTTGGCGTTGTCTGTGAGAAGGTTCCTTCCCAGGACATGCTCGAACCTGATGTCCTTCTCCACGCCCTCATCGAGGTTACCCAGGAAGTGCAGGTAATCAGGGTCAAAGACAAGCTTAGGCGCGCTGACAGGATCAAGCGTCTTCATGTACTGCTGGATGTATGCGTTCTCCTCCGAGTTCCTGACCTGGGCCACGACAAGGCCCTCCGGCGTGTGCCTGTAGGTCTCCCAGACCAGAAGTCCGTGGCCTGAGTTCATTACAAGGACCCTGTCTGAGCGGATGATCTCAAGGCTCTCGAACATGCGCTGCCTCATGCCCTCAAGGGCAGTGCTTCTTCCGCTCATGGTGCGTCTGAGCCACTGGTCGCGCTTGTCATCAGGTGAGAAGGTCAGGTTCTCCGGGAATGCGTTTATGTCCACGCTCTCAAGCTGTATCTCGCGCCTGCGGTTCACGAGGTCCGCGATCTTCTTCTCGTAGCCGATGTTTCCCACATTGTAGAAGACCTTGCCCTGGAGCTCGTTGGGAAGGTACTGCTGGGCCACCCAGTGGTCCTGGTAGGCATGAGGGTACATGTAGCCCTCCCCGTGTCCTAAGCCCTTTGCGTCCCTGCTAGCGTCCCTGAGATGGTTCGGAACCTCTGCTGCGGCAGATTCCTGCTCCACTGCCTTGAGCGCATCAAAGAAACCCATCTCGCTGTTGCTCTTGGGGGCAGTGGCAAGATAAAGGGCGGCATGCGCCAGATGATAGCGGCCCTCCGGCATGCCTATCGCATTGAATGCGGCGGCATCGGACTGCACCACGACTATGGCGTTCGGGTCTGCAAGACCCACATCCTCGCATGCGCTGATCATCATGCGCCGGAAGATGAAGCGCGGGTCCTCTCCCGCATAGACCATCTTGGCAAGCCAGTACAGCGCAGCGTCAGGATCTGAGCCGCGCAGTGACTTTATGAAGGCGCTTATGACATCAAAGTGATAGTCGCCTTCCTTGTCATAGAGTACGGCCTTTCGCTGGATGCTCTCCTCAGCAGTCTCCTTTGTGATATGGACCTTGTCACCATCACGAGGTGAAGTAACAACGGCAAGTTCAAGGGCGTTCAAAAGGCTCCTTGCGTCTCCGCTTGCCACATCCACAAGATGCTCAAGTGCCCCTTCCTCGAAACTGACGTCCAGCTTCCCGTAGCCGCGGTCCTTGTCCCGGATTGCCTGCCAGGCGATCTTGGTCAGGTCCTCTGATGTCAGAGGCTTGAGCTGGAATATCCTAGAGCGGCTTACAAGGGCCGCGTTGACCTCGAAGAACGGATTCTCCGTGGTGGCGCCAATAAGTATGAACGTGCCGTTCTCAACCCATGGCAGAAGCGCGTCCTGCTGGCTCTTGTTCCAGCGGTGGACCTCATCCACGAACAGGATCGTGCGGGTTCCGTAAAGGTCCAGGCGGTTCTTGGCGGCATCGATCTCCTCCCTGAGCTCCTTCACTCCGGAGAGGACAGCGTTGATGGTGGAGAAATGGCTCTTGGTTGTGTTGGCTATGACCCTTGCAAGGGTTGTCTTTCCCGTTCCCGGAGGGCCGTAGAATATCACGGATGAGAGCTGGTCCGCCTGGATGGAGCGCCTTAGAAGCCTTCCCGGGCCCACGATGTGGTCCTGGCCGATGTACTCGTCCAGTGTGCGTGGGCGCATGCGGTAGGCCAGAGGCTGGGATTTGATGTCTATCCTGTTGCTGTCAAACAGTTCTGCCATGGAGCCTCCTCAAACAAGTCCCAGGACCCTTGCCGCTGTCTGGTCCATATCGGGGTCAGGTGTTGTCCTGATCATGACCTCTGCGGAGGATAGGTATTTGAAGTAGAGATCTGCTAGATGTGCGGCGAATATATCCAACAGCTCCTCGTCACTCTGACCGGAGGGAAGAACCTTGGCTTCCTGGCCGGAGAGGACCGCCCTTGTGTTGACCCATGCGTTGTACTGGGTCACAGCCTGCCGCCAGTAATCCAGGTCCAAACCCACGATGCTCGGTCTGATTATCTGCACCATCTCACCCAGGTGCAGTCTTCTCATGTACAGGCTCACTGACGTGGTTCCAGATTCAAGCAGTGCCTGAGGATCCGGGAAGATCTGGTTCTCGGCTATGAGTAGCGTGTAATCGGAGAAACCATCATAAAGCGGGATGATGAATGATGTGGTGTAGATTGCCCAGTCAGAGAGAAGTCTCTCCATTCCTGGAATCTCACTTCTTATGTCGTTCATGACGATGTACTGCTCCGGGATCATGGGCTCCTTGATCGCATTCAGGTTCTGGAAAAGCGATGTGACCGCCTTGTCCTCAGACTGCTGCAGGATGTAATACATCGTGTGCGCGATCTCCTCATCCGAGAAAACCGGAGCGCTCTCGGTTGACTTGCAGGAGACAAGGACAATAAGGATGAAGATGACCGCAAGAAGTGCGGCAAAGCGGAGCCTCATGATGAGATTCTACCACTTGGTTTTGTGAAGGTGAAGTGGTTGCCGTCCTCAAGCGGGAAGCTTATCCTCCGGCAGTCCAGCTCCAGTGTCCCCTTCTGCCCGTAATGCTTTCCGTACAGCGGATCTCCGACTATGGGGATTCCCGCCCATGCAAGGTGCACCCTGATCTGATGCCTGAAGCCGCGGGTGATGGTGCACTCCATGATGTTGTCTCCGAGATCTTTGACCTTTGTCCTGTAAAGCACGGGACTGTCGGCACGTCTGATGTCCTGAATAGCCCTCACTTCCTTTGATTTAGGGCCATAAGAGCGGAAATAGGATATTATCTCAAAAGTATCCGCATCGGGTCTCTCAAAACCCTTGAGCCTGTCGGACTGCTCCACGCATGCCGTGTATGTCTTCTCCATCAGATGTCTGCGCTGTATCGAGCACAGGTACTCATAGGCCTCCTGGGTCCTTGCGAAGATGACCAGGCCTGCCGTGGCGGTGTCCAGCCTGTGGACCGTCCCGTATTCCCACGGGTTGATTCCCCTGACACAGAGGATGTCGGGATACTGGGCGGCGACCATGCCAAGGAGCGTGCCCTCCATGTCCTGGCTCTTCAGCGGGACTGTGGGAACCTCATGAGGCTTGTCTGCGATCAGGAAATCATTGTTCTCATAAACTGTAAGCATGGTGACAGAGACAGTTTGTGGAGGAATATGTTTTTTTGTCAAGTTGAGGCAATGTCAACTTGACGGATGGGTGATTATGGATGAAATTTAAGCCATGAGCAGAGAAAACATTTTGGCAACACCTCAGGAGAGGTCAAACGCACTTCTCAAGAACGTATATCTGTGGATGACCGCAGGACTGCTTCTCACCACAGTCGTCGCTTATGTCATAGGATCCAACCAGCAGCTTCTGAGCAGGCTTTACTCCACAGGCGCGATCTACATACTGATAATCGCCCAGCTTGTGATTGTGTTCATGCTGTCCATGAGGATCCAGAAGATGAGCTCCATGAGCGCAATAGCGTGGTTCGCAGTCTACTCAATCTGTACCGGAGCCATGCTCAGTGCGGTTATCGCAGTCTATGCCAAGGCGGTGATTGCCAGGGCCTTCTTGACCACTGCGCTGATGTTCGCCTTCATGAGCGTCTATGCCATGACCACCAAGAGGGACCTGTCCCGGATGGGGAACATTCTGGTGATGGCGATAATCGGAATGCTGGTGGCATCCCTTGTCAACTTGTTCCTCAGATCAGAGGCCATCTACTATGCCCTGAGCTATGTGGGTGTGGCGATCTTCTGCGGACTGACGGCATGGGACACACAGAAGATAATCAGCCTGAACAACGAGTACGGTTATGGGATTGACGAGGAGACCTTCGTCAAGCTCTCCATCATCTGCGCCCTTCAGCTGTATCTGGACTTCATCAACATCTTCCTGTACCTGCTGAGGATATTCGGACGAGGAAACAGAAACTGACAGGCAATTGACTTTTTTGTTTTCTTAATGCATATTTAAGCGGTCAATTGACATCATGGTGGAAGTAGTTCAATGGCAGAGCGCCAGATTGTGGATCTGGTTGTTGAGGGTTCGAGCCCCTTCTTCCACCCTAAAGTCCAGCAAAACGCTGGACTTTTTCATTAGGGAACCAGTTTCCTGCGCGCTTGTAGCTCAATTGGATAGAGCGTCGGACTTCGAATCCGCAGGTTGCACGTTCGAGCCGTGTCAGGCGCAAAACCGAGAAATAGTTCAATTCCTGAAACAGCAGGAACAAATCCGATGATTTTAAATTGAAAAAGTGGAGCCACCTGACGGGTGGTTGCATTATTTTATTTAAGGATATTTTTGTCATTGTTTTTATCCTAATTTTCATGTATTTTATTTATAGGAGAGCGCAATGACAATAGATACAAACACAATGGTTTCCATTTCGGAGGCAAATAAGAATTTCTCAAATGTGGCGAAGATAGTCGACCAATATGGTTCAGCCGTGATTCTGAAGAACAACACTCCAAAGTACATCATCGTTGAATTCAGCAAGGCTGATACAATCGAAGAGGCATCAGATGAGGAGCTTTTGGCCATCTCATCGAAACTTATGAAAAGAAACAAGAAGGTGTATCAGGAACTCGTGAAGTGATTCTGGAAGTTGCGGCAGGTGTATTGTCACAAGAGAGCCTGCATGATTGGGTCACAAATCATCTGGAAAAGATTTGAGGCTCATTTTCCTGCCAGGCTGTCCAGAAGGCCGTCCACAAGGACGGTGAAGTTCGGTACCACGTCCTTCATGGTCTCATTGATGGAATGGACGGTGAACTCCTCAATTCCGGCAGCCATGTTTGAGATGCAGTTGATTGCACAGACCTTCATTCCCATGTGGGAAGCCGCCAGGACCTCTGCCCCGAGACTCATGGCAACGGTGTCAGCACCGCATAGCCTGTACATCCTGATCTCGGCAGGTGTCTCATACTGAGGCCCTGTGACCTGGATGTATACTCCGCTGTGCACAGGGATGTTGTTCTCCCTGCCGGTTCTCAGGACGGTCTCCTGCATGTCCTTGTCAAACACATCCGTCATGCCGAAGAACCTCTCTCCCAGCTGATCGATGTTAGGTCCGATCAGAGGCGACGGGACGAACGATGAGATCTGGTCACTCACACAGACGAACTCACCCACCCTGAAATCCGGGTTCAATGAGCCTGTGGCATTTGACAGGATGGCGATCTCTGCGCCAAGAAGATGAAGCACCCTCAGAGGAAGAACCACCTCCTCCATTGTGTAGCCCTCATAGTAATGAAGCCTTCCCTGCATGACCGCGATCCTGAGGCCCTTGTACTCTGCAAATACCAGGTTGCCCGCATGAAGGGGCGCAGTTGACTCAGGCCATCCTTCTATCTCGCTGTACGGAATGACCGCCTTAACATCCAGGCTGTTCACGAAATCCCCGAGTCCGCTCCCCAGGACAATCACGACCTGAGGCCTGAAGTCCGTGATCTTCTCTATCTGGCGTCTGCATGCATCAATCCTCTCATAAGGGCTGAGAGTCTCGGCAGACGCAGTGCTCCTGCATCCGCAAAGGACAAGTGCCAGCAGGACCAGCATTACGGCCGCAGCACTCACACAGAGGTTTCTCGTCTTCCGCATCTCCCCCTCCTTCCTCATGATTGCCGGATCATGTCAGCTCCGCATAGAAGGCAAGCTGCATGTTCTTGTTGAATCCGGCTCCCAGGATGACATCGCCCACAGGTGAGCTGACTCCCAACCCGACTGATATTCCCAGGTCCCATATACCTGAAGTGAAGCTGTCTACGAACAGGTATTCCGAGGCAAACTCATAAGCATTGTTGTCAATGCCGAATCCGACATCGGTCCTGACTCCGCCTCTGACCACGATCGAAAGGAAGCTTGATACAAAGCTCTTGCTGAGGTTGATCTGCACCCCGGCACCGCCGTAGACGAAATCAGAGAAGAACGTCCCTATGGCATAACCAGGCATTCCATCCCATCCGCCGTACTCCATGAATGTCGATCTGAGGAAAGTCGACCCACGGGATGAGAATGCGGTGCCCTCCACCCAGAGTGAGACCTTGTCGCTCACCTCGAAGTTGTTCTCACCTGCAAGCCCAACCTTGTAGAACCACACGTCTTTCTTGATGTTGCATCCGCAGGAGGCGAAGAAGTCAAAGCGCCCGCCTTTCAGTGAGAAGAAACCGTTCTCATAGTCCGGATAGAACACGAACTCAACCGTCCCTGAGGGGACAAGGGCATAAGAGTCGTCATTATCCTCATCGTCAAAGTTGGCCACACCCCATGTGTTAGCCCCTGAGGCATATACCTGGAGGGTATGGTTGTACTCATTTGTCAGCATGAGTCCCAAATCAGCCGCCACAAGCCCCTCGAAGAAATTGAACCTGACAGGACCGGTCTTATCCGTTATGAAGGACAGGGAACCGACCTGTGTCCTGACCCTGGCAATTCCCAGAAGCCTCTCGTTCTCATCAGGGGTGAACCTGAAGAGAGCCATGAGGGACAGATCCGATGTCCTGTTGATGGTGACCTTGAGCCTTCCGTCAAGACTCACCGGGCTTCCGTGTATGTCCTTTATGAAAGACCTGATGCTGAATGTCGGGAATATGCCTCTCTTGGATGACTCATCCTCATTATTGAAATAGAACCCGTATCCTGCCGACCCGTAGAGTCCGAGAGATATCCTGGTCCTGCCCAGAAGGTCCTCATGACGGGCCTCTTTGCTTGACAGGTAACTGTCCTTCTCCCTCAGCTCATATCTATAATAGTACTCGCCCACACGGTTCGGGTCCTTGTAGACCTTCTGCTCCTCAGTGAACAGGGCCGCTATCTCCTCGAACTTTGCCTTCTGCTCCTCAACCTCACGCTCACCTGCGGCCAGGATCTGCAGCGGCTTGTCGAAGCTGAATGTCGTGAAATCAGTGGTGTCCGGAGAAAACCAGTAGTCAGCAAGATCCACCTCTCCCCTGGATGCGTTGTTCAGGACAACGCCCATGGCCGCACCGGCCACCCCTGAGAAGCTCTGCACGTCATCAGCAGTCCTCTCCTTCTTGCCGTAGCCGTTCAGCGTGACGACAATTATTATGTCATAGCCCTCAATGGCCGCCCTGTGGACAATGTAGTTGGACTCTGCACCGCCGTCCATCACCACATCACCGTTCTCAAGGTGCACGGGCTCGAACACAATGGGGATGCTCATGCTTGAGCGCATCGCGGTTATCAGCGACCCCTCACGGAAAAGGACCTCGTCCCCTGTGATCAGGCTGCATGCGTTGCACTCGAACGGCACGACAAGGTCATTGTCAAAATCAATGTCCTCGGGCACATTGCCTATGTACTTTGTCAGGAAGTTCATGACAAGATAATCGTCCACAAGTCCTGTCACACCGCCTATTCCCTGCCCGAGTGATATGGACAGGACATTGTTGCTGTTGTAATCAAAGGCATTCAGGACCTCGTTGTATCCGGTGCTCTCAAATGACGTGAACAGGCTCATGAGATCAGTGCCGGAGACAACCTCACGCAACTCCTTCGGAGACAGGCCCGCGGAATAAAGGCCGCCCACCAGGGCACCCATGCTTGTTCCGAACACCTTGTCAATGGGAATGCCGTAACTCTCAAGGGCCTCTATTATGGCAATGTGCGCGATGCCCTTGGCACCGCCGCCGGACAGGACCAGGGCCACGGACGGCCTGTCAGACGGGACCGGACCGCCATCCTCCATCATGTCATCCGATATCACGAGGTTGTACTTCAACCCGATATTCACACCCTTGTCCGCAAAGGCGGAGAAGAGAACCAGAAACACAAGCATTATGGCAACAGTTATTCTTTTCATACTGGGATTATATATCGGACAGCAGTGTTTGATAAAGATTAAAATATCCTGTATTCACCCATTGGTGCCGCTCCTGTCCGGATTGCCCCAGATTGCTTTTTTATCCGCGCGTGAGTATATTGGGGTTGTCCACGAAACATACAGGAGGATTCAATATGAAGTCCAGTTTCAAGAAAATCGCATTGGTTCTGACGCTTGCAATTCTCGCAGCCCTCCCAGTCTTCTGCAGTCCCGCATCTGAAGTCCGTCTGGGTGTCCTGAAGGGACCCACGGGAATAGGTGCAAGTTACCTTCTCTCACAGAGTGAGGAAGGATCAACCTACAACAAATACTCGGTGACAGTCCTTGCCGAGGCAACCGATATGATAGCCCAGGTGGCAGCAGGCCAGCTCGATATCGCGGCACTTCCGACCAACGCCGCAGCATCGCTGTACAACAAGACAAGCGGAGGCGTCAGGATCGCAGCACTTAACACGGCAGGTGTGCTCTACGTCCTGGAGAAAGGCAACACAGTCAAATCCGTCAGTGACCTGAAGGGACGCACGATCTATGCCGTAGGTCAGGGATCAAACCCCGAATACGTGCTCAGGTACATTCTCTCAGGCAACGGCATTGACCCGGACAAGGATGTTGAGATCGTGTTCCTCGACAGTGCAGAGCTCACCACAAAGGCCGCAACGGGAAGCATCGACATCTGCATGCTCCCGGTGCCTGCAGTCACAACTGTCCTGATCAAGAACCAGGACATGCACATCGCTCTTGACATGACAGCCGAATGGGACAGGCTCGGGACAGGCAGCATCCTCACCATGGGATGTGTTGTTGTCAGGACTGAGTTCCTCAAGGAGCACCCCGCAGAGGTCCGCATGTTCCTCAGCGAGTATGAGAGGTCAATCGATTTCATGAAGGCCAACGGCGATCTGGCAAGTGAGCTCTGCGCCAAGTACGGCATTGTCCCGTCCGCGGCAGTGGCAAAGAAGGCAATTCCCGACTGCAACCTGATCTTCGTCTCCGGAGAGCAGGTCAAGGCCTCACTTGAAGGCTATCTCAAGGTCCTCTACGACGCGAACCCCAAGGCCGTAGGCGGCAAGCTTCCAGGAGACGACTTCTACAGCCTGGAGTTCTGACAAAACCCGATGGAGACACGGAAAGCACTGCCCAAGAAAATAAGATCCCTCATCGCGGTCCTCTTCTGGATCGCGGTCTGGCAGCTTGCCTCAATGGCTGTGGGAAAGGAGCTGATCCTTCCGGGACCGCTTTCCGTGCTTAAGTCACTTTGGTATCTGGTGCGCCAGGGGAGCTTCTGGACGAGCATCCTTTTGACCGTGCTCCGCATCATGCTGGGCTATATCGCAGGTGTTGTCCTGGGCTGTCTTCTGGCAGTTGCCTGCTCTGCATCCGATGTCCTGAATTCGCTGTTCTCCCCAATAATCCGAATGGTCAGGGCCACTCCAGTGGCATCGTTTATCATCCTTGCCATGCTTTGGATGAGTAAGGGAGGCGTGCCTGTCCTGATGTCAGCTCTGATTGTCGCACCTGTTGTCTGGGGAAACCTGATCGAGTCCTACGCAAGCCGTGACAAGGACCTTGACGAGATGGCACTGGCCTACAGGCTTGGCAGATGGAAGCGCTTCAGGCACGTGATAGTGCCGCACCTCATGCCGTCACTTAAGGCCGCCTGTCTGACAGGACTGGGCTTTGCCTGGAAGTCCGGCATTGCAGCAGAGGTCCTGAGCCAGCCCAAGCAGGCCATCGGGTCGAACATCTATTACTCAAAGGTCTACCTTGAGACACCGGAGCTCTTTGCATGGACTGCATCGGTCATTGCGCTGAGCTTCGCGCTTGAGATCCTGGTCAAGAAGCTGATAGCAAGGAGGAGCAAAGATGAGAATTGAGAACCTCTCCTTCAGCTTCGGCCAGAAACAGATACTCAGGTCTTTCAGTGCCGGGTCCGACTCGAAGATCATCTGCATCATGGGTCCCTCCGGATGCGGGAAGACAACACTGCTGCGTATCCTCGCCGGCCTTCTCCGGAAGGACAGCGGCACAATCACCGACTTTCCCGAAAGCAGGGTCATCATGTTCCAGGAGGACCGCCTTCTTCCACACCTCAACGCCCGCGGAAACGTGGAGCTTGTCCTTGACGGCACCGATGAGGAGAACGCAAAGACCAGCATCTCAATCCTCAGGCAGCTCGGCCTTGATCCCGAGATGAGCATCAGCACGATGTCCGGGGGCATGAAGCGCCGTGTGGCCCTGGCCCGTGCGCTGGCCTTCAAGGCCGATGCCCTGCTTCTTGACGAGCCGTTCAAGGGCCTTGACCAGGACCTGATGGAAAGATGCGCCGAAATCATCCGCCGGACGGGGAAGCCTGCTGTTGTCTCAACACATTCAGAAGCCGAGGCAGAGGCCCTTGGAGCCGATATCATAAGGCTCGGCTGATTATTAAAACTTGACGGTTGAAAACCTATCCCTTACACTGAAAATCACTCAAATAACAATAATACGAGGTGATTCGCGTGACTATCGCTGACATGGTTTCTGTTTTGAATGCGAAGGTGCTCATCGGCGCGGACAAGTTGGACACGCCTGTCTACACGGCCTGTTGTTCTGACCTGATGAGCGACGTTCTGGCGTTTGTCGATGAGAAGACAGTGCTGATTACCGGCCTTACCAACCCGCATGTCGTGCGGACCAGTGAGATGCTGGATCTCAAGTGCCTTGTGTTCGTCAGGGGCAAGATCCCCACGGATGACATCCTTCAGAGCGCTGACGAACAGGGCCTTGTGGTTCTTGCGACAAAGCTCACCGCATTCTCAGCCTGCGGAGTCCTTTATGAGATGGGACTGCGCGGTGTGCCTGTCCCCGTGCAGTGGGACCAGGAGGACAAGTGAGCATGGAGCCCATGTACACAGGATCCTATCAGGTCGCAAAGGACGATTACACAAGCGCCGGGCACGCATCGGCTGACATCAAGCGCCAGCTGAAGCAGATCGGTGTGAGCGGCGATGTCCTGAGACGTGTGGCGGTCGCATCCTATGAGGTCGAGCTGAATCTGGTGATCCACTCACTAGGCGGTGTGCTCACGCTTAACGTCTACCCGGATTGCGTGCAGCTTGTCTCAACGGATGTCGGTCCGGGAATCCCGGATCTGGCGATGGCCATGAAGGAAGGCTATTCAACTGCAAACGAGACAGCCCGCTCAATGGGTTTCGGCGCCGGAATGGGTCTGCCGAACATGAAGCGAAACGCAGATGACTTTAACATTGAAAGCACGGTAGGAGTCGGAACGACGATTACCATGGGCTTTCACCTGAGGTGAATCAAGTGGAAGAGAGACCTTATCATTCCGTACGTCTTGCTAAGGAATTATGCAAGGGCTGTACCAACTGTCTGAAGCACTGCCCCACAGAGGCGATCCGCGTCCGCGGAGGCAGAGCTCATATACTGGACACACACTGCATTGACTGCGGTGAGTGCATCCGTGTCTGCGAGAACCATGCGAAGGTCGCGGTCACCGACCCGCTGAGCATGATCAAGGAGTTCAAGTACGCCATCGCCCTGCCGGCACCGACGCTTTACGGGCAGTTCCGCGGTCTGACGAACCCCGAGTATGTGATCGAGGCCCTCAGATGCGTCGGATTCGCCGATGTCTATGAGGTAGCCAGAGGCGCAGATATCGTGACCAGGGCAATCAGGGAGAAGCTCAAGCAGCCTGATCTCCCCAAGCCGCTGATCTCATCGGCATGCCCTGCAGTTGTGCGTCTGATCCAGGTCCGTTTCCCGGACCTTCTGGACAACGTCATTGATATCCGCCAGCCGATGGAGGTGGCCGCAACAATCGCAAAGGCCGAATTCGTGAAGAAGAACAACTGCTCGCCTGAAGATGTCGGCTGTTTCTTCATCACCCCGTGCCCCGCCAAGATGACTGCCATCCGCCGCCCTCTCGGGCAGAAGAAGTCAGCTGTGGACGGAGCCATCTCGATCCTGGAGATGTACGGCCAGCTCCTGCCCTATGTGGAGAAGATGATGTGCGACCCGTCCTTCCAGCCTGCGACCAAGTACGGTGTGGCATGGTCCACATCCGACGGCGAGGCAAACGCCGTCTGTCCGGGAAACAGCCTCTCCGTTGACGGGATCAACAACGTCATCAGGGTCCTTGAGGAGGTCGAGAACTACAAGCTGACCGACCTGACATACTTTGAGGGCAACGCATGCCTCGGAGGCTGCGTCGGAGGCCCGCTGACATTTGAGAACAACTACGTTGCAAAGAACACCATCCGCCAGATGGTGAACCAGATGCCCGAGATACACCCTGACAGGGATGTGCCGACATCACTTCTCAACAAGTATCCCACAAAGAACGACGAGGAGATCCTCCCGCGTGATGCCATAAAGCTTGACGAGAACATGGCGGAGGCCATGAAGAAGATGATGAGGATGAATGAGATCATCGAGCGTCTTCCGGGCTATGACTGCGGCTCATGCGGATCCCCGACATGCCGCACGTTCGCGGAGGACATCGTGCGCGGCTACTGCACTGAGATGGACTGCGTGCACATAATGAGGGACAAGCTCAAGATCATGGCTCAGCAGATGCTGGAGATAGCCCAGACAGAGCGCTCATAAGTTTAGGAGGAACATAAAGATGCTAGTTTCGGAACTCATTCCGCTGATTGAGGCCAAGAACCTTACTCCAACCCTGTCTGCAGACCGTGAGGTGACCTGCGGTTATGTATGTGACCTCCTGAGCTGGGTCATGTCCCATGGCGACAGTGGCATGGCATGGGTGACCGTGCAGACCCACATGAATGTGATTGCCGTGGCAGTCCTCTCAGAGATGGCCTGTGTCATCCTGCCGGAGAACATCGACATGGAGGCTGAGAGCCTGGATAAGGCCACCTCAGAGGGCATGGTTGTCCTGCAGTCCCCTCTGTCTGCCTATGACATCTGCGGCAGGATGGCCGCAAAGGGCATACCCGCAAACAGCTGAAGCAAAGGGCATGATTGAGCTTTTCTCCGATCTCCATATCCACTCCTGCCTTTCCCCCTGCGGTAGCGATGACATGACCCCCGCCAACATCTGCGGAATGGCCGCCGTCAAGGGCCTGCAGATGATTGCGGTCACGGACCATAACACTGCGCGCAACCTGCCTGCGGTCAAGGCCTGCTGTGACGCCTACGGGCTTTTACACATCCCGGGCATGGAGATCACCACAAAGGAGGAGGTCCATCTTCTTGGCTATTTCGAGACCGTTGATCAGGCCATGGATTTCTCGGAGTTCCTGCGCCAGCACATGCCCAAGCAGAAAAACAGGCCTCAGTTCTTCGGAAACCAGCTCGTCATGGATGAGGATGACAATGTCATAGCCGAGGAGGACGAGCTTCTGATCGGGGCATCGGACCTGCGCCTTGCAGAGCTGGTGAAGATAATCCGCGAGCGCGGAGGGGTTCCTGTCCCGGCCCACATCAACCGCGGCTCAAACGGACTTCTGGTCAACCTGGGCTTCATGCCTGAGGAGCTCTCATTCACCGCCGTGGAGGTCTGGCGCGGCCTGCCCTGCCCCCACACCCCTCAGGCAGGCAAGGTGGTACTGCATTCCTCAGACGCCCACCAGCTGGGCGACATACTCGAGCCCGAGATAAAGACAGCCCTTCCAGAGCTCTCCGCAGGGGCATTCCTGGACATGCTCAGGGCAGGTTCCACGCGTTAAATATTCATAAGTAACCTGTACTTTCTATACATGCAATTTGAAATATGTTATAGTGAGAATCGGCTGTTTACGGCCTAGTGTTTACTTTTTAGTGAGAAAGGAGAATCTCATGGACCAGTCCAAGGAGAAGTTTGCTCAACTACAGGAGCTCATTGATTCCTACAAGGATCAGCCCGGTGCCCTGATGCCGGTATTGCAGGGAGCACAGGGAATTTTTGGATGTGTTTCTGAAGATGTGCAGAAAGCTATTGCAGATGGTCTGGGCGTAACGCTCAGCGAGGTCTACGGTGTAGCCACATTCTATGCACAGTTTTCGCTGCATCCAAAAGGAAAATACCTCATCAGCGTTTGTTTGGGTACTGCATGTTATGTCAAGGGAAGCCAGAGAGTCCTTGATAAACTCGCTGAAGTGCTGGAGATTCCGGTCGGTGGCACAACCGCAGACGGAAAATTCACACTGGAAGCCACAAGATGCCTTGGTGCCTGTGGTCTGGCACCGGTAATGATGATCAACGGAGAAGTCTATGGTCGTCTGACACCGGATGTGATTCCCGGAATCATTGAGAAATACAAGGCCAGAGACTGAGGGCGCAGATGAAGGAAATCGCCTTGCATTTGCTTGATATTGTGCAGAACAGTGTCAGGGCAGGTGCCTCGCATGTCGACATACGTTTTCTGCTTGGAGCAGATGGTGTGCTTGAGATGGGCGTGAAGGATGACGGCTGCGGGATGTCAGCAGAGCTGCTTGACCGCGTGAGAAGTCCCTTCACCACCACCCGTACCACCCGCAAGGTTGGACTGGGCATACCGCTTCTGATGCAGAACGCCATGCAGACCGGCGGACGTGTGGACATCCAGAGCAAGGAAGGAGAAGGAACTGACATTGCCGCCTTCTTTGTGACAGGTTCCATAGACTGTCTTCCGTTAGGCGATCTGGCGTCGACAATGGCGTCAATCATCATGGGCAGTCCGGATAAACCGGAGTTCGCCCTGCGCTGCGTCTCACCGGCAGGAGAGATGTCCTTCTCGACCGAGACAATTCGGCCGGTGCTTGAAGGAGTATCCCTTGCTGAGCCGGGGGTCGTGCAATGGATCAAGGAATCACTTGAAGAAGAAATTGAACCTATTTTGGGAGGAATCATGAAATGAAAACATTGGCAGAACTTGAAGCGATCCGCAAAGCGACGCTTTCCCGCATAAATCTGCGCACAGATGAGAAAAGTGAGACCACACGTGTTGTGATCGGTATGGCCACATGTGGTATTGCCGCAGGTGCCCGTCCTGTCATGCTGTCCTTCATGGACGAGATCGAGAAGCGCCAGCTGTCCCACGTGCAGATTTCCCAGACAGGCTGTATCGGCATGTGCCGTCTTGAGCCGATGGTGGATGTCATTCTGCCGGGCAAGGAAAAGGTCACATATGTCCATGTCAAGCCCGAGATGGTCCCGCGCATTGTTGCGGAGCACATTGTCAATGGTCGCCCGGTGGAGGAGTACACCATCGGCGCCGCCGAGAAGAACTGATTCGGAGGTCGTGAGTAATGGATATTTATCGCGCACATGTGCTCGTCTGCGGTGGTACTGGCTGTTCTTCTTCCGGTTCTGCGACGCTGATCGAGCTCTTTGAGAAAAAGATTGCGGAGAATGGCCTGGAGCATGAGGTCAAGGTCATCCGGACCGGCTGCTTCGGCCTGTGCGAGGCCGGCCCCGTGGTCATCGTCTACCCCGACGGCACCTTCTACAGCCACGTCAAGCCCGATGACGTGGACGAGATCGTCTCCGAGCACCTGCTCAAGGGCCGCAAGGTCGAGCACCTGGTGTATGTGGAGCACGCCACCCACGAGCAGAACGCCGAGAAGAAGCTCGACGACATCACCTTCTACAAGCATCAGCACCGCATCGCCCTGCGCAACTGCGGCGTGATCGACCCGGAGAACATCGACGAGTACCTGGCCATGGA
>JAEEGG010003923.1_pt1 | contig 36620 bp, 27 predicted proteins | sample 9134161 | NCBI WGS metagenome assembly JAEEGG01 (sample SAMN16246543, study PRJNA631951) | gut metagenome | biome: gut microbiome; feature: rumen; material: CR-attached | host: Bos | place: Iran: Karaj | collected 2018-10
GACAAAGAGTCCGAAGCCTTCGGACAATTTGGGGGAGCCTGATAAAAGAGGAAAAACAGCAGGCCGGAACAAAAAAACAGCCTGTGCAGTTGAAAAAGGCTTTCCCTTTTCAACCGCACAGGTCGAAACAATTTGGGAAAAAGGTTATCACCTTGACCGCCGCAGGGACCCCATGAGGCGGGCAAGGAACGGCAAAAAGTCCCGAAGGGACGACAGAAGACGATGGTGAGCACCAATCGTCCAGGCAGGGGCATCGCCCCTGCTAATAGGCGACACAAGAATAAGTCCCGAAGGGACGACGGAACCGATGCGCAGGGGCTGTCGTCCCTTCGGGACTTTTGTGTGGTGGGGGCCATGATACAGGGGCGTTGCTCCTGCCTGTATTCCGCCGTCCCTTCGGGACTTATTGCCGGTCAGGGCGATAGCTGTTGTCACAAATTGTTTTTCTTGTTTTTATTGGTTTTTATTGGTTTTTTCTCAGGCCGCTTCGCGGTATCAACTGACCGACTTCGCGACGTAACTATGTCTGATTCCAATCTCCCAGTACGTAATTTACTTTACATTTCGGACTCTTCGTCCGAAGCCTTCGGACTTTTTGGGGGATGTACATATTAAAAACGCAGTGTGTTTGCAAAAATAAAAAAATGGCCTGTGCTGTTGAAAAACACAACCGCACAGGTCGATAAATGCGGGGCAAAGCCACCATCATCCGATGCTCCTTCGGGGACTATTACACTTTAGGAGACAATTTGCTGCAATGACTAACCTGCCAGGAGGAAGCGCTCAGCCTCGATGGCGGCCTGGCAACCGGTGCCGGCGGCGGTGATGGCCTGCCGGTAGACGGGGTCGGCACAGTCGCCGGCCACGAAGATGCCGGGGAGCTGGGTGCGCGGCGTGCCGTCGGTCTTCTTCAGATAGCCCATCTCGTCGGTCTCGAGCCACGGCTTGAAGATGTCGGTATTGGGCTTATGACCGATGGCGAGGAAGAATCCGTCGATGGCGATGTCCACCAGCTGCTCGTCGGCCTCGCCCTTGCGCTTCACCAGATGGGCTCCCTCCACGCCGTCCTTGCCAAAGAGGCCCAGGGTGTTGTGCTCGAAGAGTATCTCGATGTTCTCGCGCTCCATGACACGCTGCTGCATCACCTTCGAGGCACGCAGGAAAGGCTTGCGCACGATGAGATAGACCTTCTTGCAGAGGCTGCTCAGATAGAGAGCATCCTCACAGGCGGTGTCGCCGCCGCCTACCACGGCCACTGTCTTCTTACGGTAGAAGAAACCGTCGCAGGTGGCACAGGCCGACACGCCCATACCCATGTATTTCTGCTCGTCGGGCAGTCCGAGGTACTTCGCCGAGGCTCCGGTGGCGATGATGACGGTGTCGGCAACGATCTCATTGCCGGCATCGTCCTTTGCGCGATAGGGCCGCGAGGAGAAGTCCACCTCGGTAATCTCGCCGTCGCGGATGTCGGCGCCGAAGCGCTCGGCCTGCTGCCGCAAGTCCATCATCATCTGGTTGCCGTCCACGCCCTCGGGGTAGCCGGGGAAGTTTTCCACCTCGGTCGTCTGCGTCAGCTGTCCGCCGGGCTGCATACCGCAATACTCCACGGGGCCAAGGTTGGCGCGTGAAGCATAAATGGCAGCGGTATACCCTGCGGGCCCGCTGCCAATAATCAGGCATTTCGTCTGTATCATAGAAGACATCTATTTCAGCAGTTCCTCGATTTGCTTCTCAATCTCAGCCATAGCGGTGGTGGGCTCGAAGCGGGCCACGACCATGCCCTTCTTGTCGACGAGGAACTTGGTGAAGTTCCACTTGATGTCACTCTTCTCCTTGTAGTCGGGGTCTTCCTTCGACAGCATGTCGTCGAGGATATGGGCGATGGGGTGCTCCATATCCCAGCCTGCAAAGCCCTTCTGCTCTTGCAAGAACTTGAACAGTGGGTCGGCGTCGGGGCCGTTCACCTTCACCTTCTTGAAGCGTGGGAACTCTGTGCCGAAGTTGAGCTTGCAGAACTCGTGGATGCTCTCGTCGGTGCCGGGAGCCTGCTGTCCAAACTGGTTGCAGGGGAAGTCGAGGATGGTGAATTCCTGCGAGCGGAACTTCTCGTAGAGTTTCTCCAACTCTTCGTATTGCGGGGTGAAGCCGCACTTCGTGGCTGTGTTTACGATGAGCAGCACCTCGTTGGCATACTCCTTCAGCGACACGTCCTTACCTTTTCTGTCCTTGACAGTGAAATCATAAACTGTTTTCATTGTGTTGTTGTTTGGTTTTATGCTAATAGACTTGTTTTGTTCACTTATTACATATTACTTATCACTTCCTACTTCTCACAGCCCCCAAGCTCGCCGCACGTTCTCCACGGGCAGTGTCTCCACGCGGTTCTCCACGTCGTCAGGGAGGTTGCAGAAGAAGTCGATGCCCGTCTTCTCCTCCAAGTCGCGTATGTTGACCGCCCAGTTGCCGAGCGGCTCGTAGCTGACATAGCTGTCGCGGTGCTCCATCCAGAAGCCCACGGCCTTGTATCCCTGTGCGTTCTTCAGCAGCAGCGCCACGAAAAAATACTGTGGCACGCGCATCTCGCCCTTCACCAGTGTGGGGCGTATCTGGTCGTCCTCTATGGTGCCGCCCTTCACCACGTAGAGCACCTCGGTGGCAGTGGCCTTGGTCCAGCTGCGTATCTGGCCCTCCAACCGGTACCACGGGCTGTTCTCGGAGGCGTTGAAAGCCTTCGACTGCGGCTGCATGTTGGTGAGGAAGAAAGTCTGATAGTTGGCTTCGGCCGAGTAGAGACGGTCGGCCGAGGGGCAGATGTGCCCGTGGTCGAAGCCGCTGTTCCAGAAGCAGTCCTGCGTGAGGTAGGCATTGTTGGGCAGCAGCGGGTCGAATGGATACTGATTTTCCTTGGAGTAGTAACGCGATGTCTTCTGCGCCATGGTGGCCGTGGTCATCTGGTAGGCCGACCATCGTTGAGCCTTTTTGTCGCAGTCCCATTCCACCGAGTAGTTGATGCCGTAGCTGTCGTTGGTGGTGTGTATGAGCACGATGCTGTGGCCGCCCTTGACATGCGGGAACTCCAGGCGCTGCAGTGCCGGTTCCTTATCGATGGGGTTGGCGTTGACATTGGCGTTGGCTGACGACTTGTTGTCGTCCTCGTCATCACTGCTGTGACAGGATGCTATGGTCAGCGCAAACAGTGCCAAGGGCAACAGGCGACAAAAAGTCTGTAGTTTCATGTTTGGGCTTTTAGAAAAGACAAAAGGTGCGCTCAAGGTATATGCAACTACCTTGGACGCACCTTTCTAAGTCTTCATGGTGTGTGTTGAAAGTATCTTACTTCTTCGCAGCCTTACCGTAGCGGCTCATGAACTTATCGACGCGTCCTGCCGTGTCGACAAGCTTGCTCTTACCTGTGTAGAAGGGGTGAGAGGAGCTGGAGATTTCTACTTTTACCACTGGGTAAGTCTCGCCTTCGAATTCTACGGTGTCATTGGTCTTTGCGGTAGACTTCGTAAGGAACATATCGCCGTTGGACATGTCTTTGAACACGACGGGGCGATAGTTTTCGGGATGAATTCCTTTTTTCATTGTTCTGTTAAAATGTTGATAATGTTGATTTCAGCGTGCAAAGGTACGAACTTTTTTCCGTCCCTGCAAACTTTTCACATTATTTTTTTTAGATTATTCCTTAGACCAGAGCATCCGCCGCATCCTGAGGCTCAAAATGGAAAAAGAATGATGAGGATTATTCCTGCTCCTCTTTCCTCAGTTTATCCATCTCGATGGTGACAAGGCGATGGGCACGGAAGAAACCGCTTAGCTCAGCTCGCAGGTAGGCTTCAATATTAGGTATGTCAGGGAAAAACAGCATACACTTCTTGCAATGCACGTCCACATTGTTGCCTTCCTCATCGATGGTGTAGATGGTAGTGACGTTGCAGTTGACGTTGGCGGTGTTGATGGCCTTACGCAGCCGCGAGAACTCGTCAATGTCATACAGTTCCACTTGTCCCCAGAACGTGTCCCAAAGCTGCACATAGCACCGCTCGTTTGAAGCTTCGGCTATGAAGTGCTCGCCTTGATAGTCAAAGACGATTCTGTCGTTCTCTTCATCAGTCTCGTACTGGCACCCTATCTTCGTCAAGGTCTCAAGAAACGAATCCCTCGACCTGGTGTTCACAGTCTGCTCCTCGTTGTTCTCTTCCTTTTTCTCCTTGTCTTCACTCTTCTCCTTGTTCTCTCTCTTCTCCTTGTCCTCTTTCTGTTCCATGGTTTCTGTCGTTTTTGTTTCCAGTTGTGGTGTGTCTTCTTTCTGCTCTTCGTCCTTTCCTGTTGCTCCGGCCTCCTCTGCAGCTATGGCCACAGCGTCATTCTTGTCGCCCTTCCGCATCAGGATCAGGGCGACAAGAACAATCAGGATGATAAATGCAATACCGTATGGCATGATGGTTGTTGTAGGGACTGCAAAGTTACAACTTTTCTTTTAATCCAGCAATTATCTTTTGGATAAAAATTTTACGTCGTTTCTTTACAAGACTCCATAGACATCTTTAGCCTATATAATTCATGGTTATTCAATCGTTTTTTATAAAACACGAATTATCAATAATTGATCACGAATTATTCATCAATTTATTATTTATGAATAATTTGTGTTTAATTCATGGTAATTCGTGTGAAAAAGAAAGAGTTAACGGCATAGAGTTTAATTGCCATGAATAATTCAGGTTAGACAACTCAGGCGGCCTAATCGCCAAGGTATCCGTTACTGATTTGTGTATCTGACCATTCTTCCTCAGTAGCCAATCCGTCATTTCAGATACTTCACCTTGATGACTCTCTTCTGGTTGTCTATTTCAATCTTGCCAGCTCGCGAGAGGACGGTCTGCCCAAGCAGCAAGGGGGCTTTCTGGTTCCTGACCACACTGGCACGGACATTGTCCAGCTCAAGGTCGCCAAACTTCACTTTGCGCAGGTTGATGACCGTTCCCTCGCTGATATTTCCCAAGGCATCGGAGTAGTGGGCGCTGCCAACCACATCGTTCTTATCCAGATAGCCATTCTTCATCATGAACGTGGCTTCGACCATAGAGATAGAGACTTCGGAGGCACCAGTGTCAAACACGAAACGCATAGGAAGCTCATTGATGGTACACTTCACGTTACAGCACCCGTTTTCCAGAGTAAAGGGAATCTCGCTGGTGTGTTCCTTCAACTCTCCTGTCAATCCTTCTTTTGTTCTCTTCGCTTTCTGCTCTTCCTGGAAGCGGGTCTCAAATTCGTTCATAAGGTTCTTAAAGCCTTGCATGTCGCGTATGCCATCCAAGTCATCGTCGTTCCTGATGTGGGCAAACCGCGTAAAGCCCTTCTCCAGACAATTCCTCAGATAGTGAAGGGCAGCATCCTTGTCACCTATTCTTGCATAGAGGCAAGCTGCATCATAGTAGTTCCCGGCAGATGCGGATTTAGCCAAGATGGAATCTTCAAAAGCCTTAGCCTTGTCTATGTCGCCTAACCCCAGAAAGGCAAATTGTGCACAGTTCGATTCGCCCACGAGGGTGTCCAGGGCAACTACCATTTGATAGTCTTTTATTGCAGCCTCCTTGTTCCCCTTTAGCAAAAACTTGTCAGCCCTTCCCAAATAACTATATGCGTAATCCGGGCTCAAGACGATTGCCGTAGAATAGTCTTCTATGGCTCCGTCTGTATCATTGAGATTGTCTTTGATAAAGGCCCGACGATAATAGCCGAACCAATAGTCAGGTTCGGCTTTGATGTACTTGTCATACGTTTCAATCGCCTCCGCACCTCTACCCATTTCGTAGAGATAATTAGCCTTACTCATGACATAGTCATTGTCGCTCGGATCCATTTCTATGGCCTGATTGATGCTTTCCAATGCTTGTTCATATTCCCCCAGCTCACTATAGCAATTTGCCATTCTGAAACAACACACGTCATTGGACTCAATGGCCATGGACTCCTTATAAGCCTCAATAGCTTTTACATAGTTTGCATGGCCTTCGTAGGCGTTCCCTATGCAGTAAGACCAAAGACCGTCGTTGGGATGCTTGGTCTGCTGAACCTTCAGCTTGGTAATCAGTGTGTTGACTTCCGGCTCATCAATTGCCGACATCAAGTAATAGGCCTTTGTGTTTCCATCTAAGTCGAGCGCTGTAATGAGGTCATCAATACTTTCATTCACCCGCCCAGATTCAATCTTCGACTCTGCCCGGAAAGCATACGCCTGCGAGGAAGACGGGTCAAGCTTGATGCAGTACGAGAACCAATTCTCAGCTTCCTTGTACTTTTCAGTCTTCAAGGCGTTACGCCCTCTGCCCATATAGCCCAAGGTGTTCCCTTTTTGCAACTGACATATCTTCTCAAAGTCAGCATCCGATTCGGCAAACATATTCTTTAGATAGTAGTATTCCGCACGGTCACTATATACGTCAACATCCTCGGGGTTTGCCTTTATAGCCAGCGCCCAGTCGCTGAGCGCTTCCTCTTCGTTGCCAAGCTCCAGGTTCACCTTTGCCCTCAAGGTATAGGCAAACGCCAGCCATTCCTTGTCTTTCTTCAGATAGGAGATAGCCTTGCATAGTGGGTCTATGGCATTTCCCGGCTGTTCCTTCTTGATGTAAATGCCTCCCATCATCCAATGCGCATATCCGTTTTTCGGATGCTCCTCTATCTCCTTTTGCAAATAGCCAAGAGCCTCGTCAGAGTCCCCTTGGTTATTCACAATTTCCAAAGCCCTCAAGTAGTTATAGCTGTTCTTCAGCTGCTCGGGTTTCTGGGCCACTGTCGCGGTTGAGAACACAACTCCCAACACCATTGCCATCAATATCTTAATCTTGTTCATACCATTGTTTAATTGTTAATACTTTATTGCTGTCTACATCATATAATACCCGTAAACGCAAAAAGGTAAACATCGAATGTTGTCGTTTTATCTATTGCCAAGGCTTCAAACCTTAGCACCTCTGTCTCAGTAGGAGATAAAATCTTCATTCCACTTAACGCAATCTCTGCTTTCCCTTCGGCTGTTATAAGAAAAACAGATTGGGCAAAACGCACATTCCACCTCAATTCGCAAGTCTCATTCTTTCCTCTTCTAAGTTTCCGTTTAGAGCATTGGATGTCGAAAGATGGTTTGTCTATTACTGATACAGATATTATCTATGCAGCCAAGAATAGCATTCTCGGAGAACGTAAGTTTCGGTTGATGAATCAGCGCGACATGGAGAAGCTGAACGAGGATTATCACACAGAGAAATATCTCCGACATCAGCAGATACATGAAACGCTTGACCTTCTCGCCTTCTTTGAGAAACCTGACACGGCGAAGCTGGTTCGAGAGGTCGCAGTTGCTCTCATGGGAGGTCGCTATGTCAACATACCTTGTGCTGGTGGTGGTTCTGTCAGTAGCGAGACTGGCTGGGACGGTCGCAAGAAAGACGAGGAGAACGAGGACTTCCAACTCCGTTGTTGGCTTCATGCAGCAAAGACCATCAAGGCTTCGCAATACGTGCCAACAAAGAGGAAAGGGTATGGCAGATAATTTGCTTCTTATAGAGCACTCACATCTGATAGGGAAAGGTGTGAGTGCCTTCTTTTTTATACGTATTCGAGCATCTTGTTCGTTTTTACAAGTCTTTTCCCTCATTTTTCTCACAAAAAATCATAAATATAGCAGATTCTCGCTCCCTTAATTGCGATAGTTTGCAATTATTTTTATATCTTTGTGGTCAGAATTTGGCAATTCTCTAAGGGTAAAGTCGGTATTAGAATGAAGAATCCGTATATATCACAAATCCTTTCTATTAAGGAAGAGTTAAAGAAGCAACTTCCCTATGGTCTTGAGACCACAGCAGATATGCTGTTGGAGTTTATGAGTAAGAGCAAGGATGAACAGCAGAGAGATACTGCAGCCTTCATCAAAGCATCTAAGAAGATGCCAGAGATGATCATGGTTTTCGATTTCGCCATGTCTTTGCTACAACACGATGTCAATCTTATTCGTGAATCCATTTATGACACAGGCATTGATGGAATAAAAGAGCTGAACGACTATTGGGCAGACAAGTATGGAATAGATGAAATCCATAAAGGCAGTACTAAAACACACAATTTTTTCAATTGGTTGGTTCTGAGATTGCCGGCGAAAGAGGAAATGAAAAGGTATGGACTGATATACTAACTACTTACAATATACACTAAAAGATGAAGAAGTTAGACAAATTTGCACTCATTCAATTAGCTCCTCTACTGACAGGACATCGTAAGCCTATCGGTATTGATTTGAAAGGTAAAGAACTTGTAGAGCTATTCAACAGGTGTGGTGATTTCCGAGACGTGTATGATAAGGGGTTGCCTCAAGTTATAGAAGGACTTAATGCGTCCAAGAAACAATATGCAGAAGATAGACTTATAAAGATGATGGGAAATGATAATCTTAGACTTATTATTGAAGAAATCATTAACAAATCCGAAGAAAAGGGAAAAAGCGCAGAAGAAGTCAATGAGATTATTTCGCCATGTGGATATAATATTTCTTTAGTAGGAGACCACTATGTTGTATGCGGTATCTCAGTAAAAAAGAAATTAGATATAAGCAACAAAGCTTCATTCGATAAAATCCAAAACGACATTCTTTTTGCATTAGACAAAGCCAAAATCTCAGTCAATTTAGCTATTGCTTGGTTCACAAACGAAAGACTTTACAAAAAGTTGTTAGAGAAGAAAGAGTAAGGGGTTGAGGTCAAAATAGTGATTTATAAAGATGGAATTAACCATAAGCATGGTGTTGATCTATCCGTATTTGATACCACAGAGATACGGGGAACAAGGGGAGGAATTATGCATAGCAAATTTTGTATTATCGACAATCAAATAGTTATCGAAGGTAGCTATAATTGGACTGACAACGCAGAATACAAGAATGATGAACACATTAATATTATAGAAGGGGATAATTCTTTAGCAACAGAGTACTCCTTGAGATTTGTTTCACTAAGAAAATCGAGCAATTGATATCAGACACAAAATCCTGCACACTACTTGTATGAACTATTATACAACGATAATAACATATGGAAGAAGTAACAAACAATACGTCTATGTTGGATGACATCAACTTACCCCACTCTCTGCGCCGTTCTATATGGCTTATCAGAGATGAGGAAGAAGGTAATGATTATACGGCAGACGAAGTTCTGGACGATAAGCCACAAGACATAATCTTCAATATGCGATCGACTTTAACGGCTGCATATAAAAGTGGTGAGTCAAAATATGTTTGCCCATTCTGCGGAGAACCTATCGGTCTTAAAGTTAGAACTAACGAGGGGGATTTCTTTCCTTTCTTTTCTCACTATCAAGACAGTGATGATTCTTGCCCACTTAAAACAACTAATGAAATAGACCCCACTCGAATTATCATATCTTCAGAGACAAAATTCAAAGAATCCTTTTTGCATCAAGATATGGTAGCAAAACTGAAAGAGGTTCTTGAATTGTCTCAGTTTTTTAAGGAAATTGAAGTTGACAAAGTAATTAGTACTCCCGAAGTGACTGGTTATCGTCGGCCTTCTATATATTCTGTGTATCGCAATGAAGAAAAAGTATGCTTTGATGCACTTGTCAGTAATCCACAAATTGGTTTGTTGGTAGGTAGAAATGCTTTCTATAAGATGCAAAAAATGTTTTATCTGTGGGTATTCCCCGATTTCTCAACCAAGCACCAACGGATGAGTGAGAAAGACATCCTTTATATGAATAGGCGCAATGTGTTTGTGTTTGATTCGATTGATTATTATAAAAACGAGAGTAATAAAAAACATCTAGGTATCACAGAACCTAGTCATATTTATGCCTATGAAGAATCCATTCGTCAAAAGCGTTTGATGCTTAATTGCTATTGGCAAGTCCCCGTAGTGGATGAAAAAGGAAATGTATCTATCTCGTGGAAAGGACCAGAGTTGGTCGCATTTGAAGATTTAGATCTGGAAAAAAACAGTTTTGAAGCATACTATCATGATAGCGACCAGGATTTTTATCACTCTTATTCTCCAGAAAAACAATTACTCATCGATGAGTGGATGCGCATTAAAGCTGATCGTTGGAAAAAAATATTTGACAGTATTGAAAAAAGGAAGATTCAATACGAACAAGTATTAGCACGAAAAGAAAGACGTGAACGATTAACTTACTATTATCCATTGATAGAGTCCGGGGAAATTATACCAATGCTATATGAAGACGAAAAGACAGGCTTATGGGGCTATAGAATTGATGATCTGGATATCATTACAGCATCATATTATGATGCATTCCCTTTTTATTTTGGATATGCTTGGGTTAGAAAAAAAACAAAGTGGGGGATAATAAATTACAAAGGAGATAGAATATGTAATTTTCAATATGAAGAGGTTTCAGATTTAGGAGATGGATTGTTTTCTGTAAAAAAAGGAAGCCATTATGACCTAACAAACTATAGCGGTGATGTTATAAGAGATTACTTTGACTCGATTTGTCAATTTTCTAATGGTAAAGCGAAAGCAAAAAGATATGGAAGATGGGGTGTAATTGATGTTAAAGGACAGGAGGTATATGAATACACGCCTTTAAGTAATGGACTTGTAAAATACCGCTCCGCTTTTCATAAGAGTGAAGGGCTAATGACAAATTCAAATGAAGAAATCTGTTCTTTAATCTATGATGAAATTGAAGAATTTCAAGATGGTCAAGCAAAAGCTAAGAAAAATGACAAGTGGGGAATAATCAACGAAAAAGGAGAAGAAATATATGAGATTTCCCCTCTCAATGAAGGATTTTATAAATATTACTCGAATTACCAGGATGCATATGGTTTGATGAACAATGAAAAAAAAACAATTACAGAACCAAAGTTTAGCAAGGTGGGGGATTTTGGTGATGGTTTGATTAATATTCAGATAATGAGTGGTTATAAAGATTATAAATGGGGAGCAATAAGCACTATTGGAGATACCGTAATTCCTTGTATTTATGAAGCATTCAAACCATTTGTAGATGGAAAGGCCAAGGTTAAAAAGGATGGCGTTTGGAGTATAATTGATACTATAGGGAATGAAATACCTGAATACTTTATTTTAAACAATGGATTTGTCGTTTATAAGTCTCTCTTTAATAATCGATGCGGACTTATGAATGCTTCAAGAGAAATAATTACTGAGCAATTATTTCTTCAGATTGATGATTTTTGTGAAGGTAAAGCAAAAGTTAAAATTGGAAAAGGTTCTGGAACTGCATGGGGGTATATCAATGAAAAAGGTGAAGAAGTTTTTAAAGAGCAATTATTAAATGGTGACATAATTAAATACGAATCTGTTTTACAAGGTAAATGCGGATTAAAGAAAAAGTCAGGCGACATTATAACAGATTTGATATATGACGACATCAGACATTGTATAGATTCTGTTGTTGAAGCACAAAAGGAAGATAAGTGGGGGATAATAGACGTTAATGGTAATGAGATAGTTCCTTTTATTTATAAAGACATTCAAATAATTAGTAGTGAATTATTTAAGGTTGCTATAACTGAAAATATTTATGGTTTCTTTTCTACAATAACAGGCCATAAGAATAAATGGGGGCTTATTGGTAAAGAAAATAATGTTATTGTGCCTCTTGAATTTGAAATAATCGAGGATTTCAAAAACGAAATTGCCAAAGCGATGAAATATGAAAAGTGGGGAATTCTAGACATTCACGGCAATACTATAATTCCATACGATTATGATGAAATAGAACTATTTGAAGATGGCGTTGCAAAAGCTAAAAAGTATGGCAGATGGAGTAAAATAAATGAAAAGAATGAAGAGTTGTATACATTTACGCCTTTGGAAAATGGATTGATTATTTATAAGTCTGATTTTCTTGATGCTTATGGCATTATGGATAGTCAGCATAACCCCAAAACGCCTCCTTACTTTTCGATTATTAAGGAATTTCATGATGGAGTTGCATTGGTAAAAGAAGGGGGGAGTTGGGGCAAATGGGGTCTTGTCGATTCATTGGGGAATGAGTTGACAGGGTTCAAATATGATGAGCTTAGAGAATTCCAAGATGGGAAGGCAATTGCCAAAAAAGATAATTATTGGGGAGCCATTAACAAAAGCGGAAAGTGTGTGGTTCCATTTAGATTTAGTGAAATGAGAGATTTTGCTAGTGGAAAAGCTTGGGCATATAGTGAAAATGCTGGCGAATATGGAGGATGGTGCCTAATTAATGGAAAGGGAACTATATTGAAATCTTCAATACCTTATGATATCGATGAGTTGGAAGAATTCGTGGATGGGAAGGCAATTGCATATGGTTATGATGAGCATCACGAAAAGCATTATGGAGTAGTTAGTCAGGATGGCAATATAATTGTACCATTCGATTATTACTTTCTTTTATTAACAGAAGATGACCTTGTGATTGCACATTTGCAAGACAAATATGGTGTTATAACTTTAGATGGCAAAACTATAATTCCTTTCGATTATGATAATATAGAAGAACCTATATATCAAGGAAAAGCTATTGCGGAACTAAGGGGAAAAGTTGGAGTAATCGATATTTCTGGTAATGTTGTTATTCCATTTGAATATGAAGAAATAAAGTATTTTGACAAAGGCTATGCAAGTGCCAAGAAGAACGGGAAATATGGAATCATAGATGAAAAAGGCGAAGTCATTGTGCCCTTTGAATACATTGATACATCTGTTAAATCTTCACATGAGTTTGAAGTAATAACTAGAGTAGTTGGATATGGTTGGAAAAAAACAAAGTATTATAAAATTATCGATATTGATAAAGAACATGCAAAACCTGCACAAGATAATAAGAATACAATTTTAATTGAAAAAATCTGTAAAGATGAGATATATTTAGCTAAAGTAACAGGAAGAATAAAGTTTGGCGTTTTTATTAATATACAAGATTTAGGAAATGCTCTTATTCCCGCTAAATATTTAAAACAGATTGGAAAATCCATAAAAGACTACAAAAAAGGCATGCAAGTAAAAGTTCAACTCTTACATATAAATGAGGAAAAGCAACAGGCGACCTTTAAGATAGTAGAGAATATATAATATCAACACCTTACTTTTTATTGACATGAATCCAAGTCATAACTTAAGAGAAAGGAAACCAGATTTGTCTCCATTCCTATTCCATTTCACAAGTGGTGAGGACCCTTTTGGGAATATTAATTCAATTATTGATGAACAGCGTCTTGTATGCAATAGTAGTGCAGAAGATTATCTGAAAGCAGTATGTTTTACAGAATCACCTCTAACACTGTCTAAACAAGTGTTCAATTATATGAATTCATGGTCTAAACCGCGTTTTTCCAAATATGGAATAGCGTTTAAGCGTGATGTACTAATACGAGACTATCTAGCACGTCCAGTTATTTATGGTGATGAGCATGAATATAAGCTATTGCCAGATGAATTAAAATGGAGATTTGAACTTTTGGATGTTAATCAACATGATTTCCAATGGTTAAGGGAATGGAGAATTAAAGGAGAAATATTTAATTTTTCAAACATCTCAACAGATGATATAATCATTATCACTCCTACGACTGAAGACTTGGGAAAAATTGTTGCATTTCAAGAATTTGATGAATTAGATTTTGAATTTGATCATGGTGAGAATTTTCCTTATCCAATTTACAAACTCTCAAGAGAGTGGAAAGGAATTTCTTTTGAAATGTTATCTTCTTATTCAACAGACAGAGAGTTAGAAAGAGATACTGATTTACAAAAAATTGGAGAAACTATACAAATGTAAAATATATGACCGAACTCGAATTACAACAATATCTGCTCCGTGAGTACCCGCAGGAGAATGCTCGGTGCGAGTGGAAGGAATTTAAGAATCTGAAGAACTCGTTCTGCGGGGACGAGAAGGACGACGTGGTTTCCTACGTGTCGGCTATCGCCAACATGGAGGGTGGTTTCCTTGTGGTGGGTGTGCATGACAAGACGCTGGAGATTGTCGGCACAGACACCTATAACTATGACCGCCAGAAGGCAATCCTTCGACTGACGGAACGTTGCACGAACCTGTCGAGCGAGGGACTGGACATCGAGGAGTATGTCACAGACGACACCCAAAAGGTGGTGTGGGTGATTCATATTCCTAAACATCTACCCAAACGTCCTGTCTATGCGCACGATAAGGCTTGGCAACGGATTGAGGACTCTTTGGTGGAGCTGACACAAGAGCGTTTGAATGCCATTTTGGATGAGCCTTTGTTCACAGATACCGACTGGTCGGCCGTCATCGTGCCAAATGCCACGATTGACGATTTGGATGAAGTGGCCATTGCCAAAGCAAAGGTGATGTTCAAGAAGGTACACAGCCGTATTCCTGTAGCAGAGGTGAATGCGTGGTCAGCAGAGGAGTTCCTGAGTAATGCAGGAGTGATGATTGACGGTGGAATCACTCGTGCCGCTATCATTCTGCTGGGCAAGCCTGTGTCTGTGTTCAAACTCCGTCCTGCCGTAGTGAGAGTTACTTGGTCGCTACGTGATGAACACGAAGATGTAATTGACTATGAACACTTCACGGCACCATTCATCTTGACAGTTGACCAGATTCTTGCCAAGGTGCATAACCTGACGATGCGTGAAATGCCTGGCGGCACGATGTTCCCCGATGTGATGCAGCAATACGATGACTATTCCATGCGCGAAGTGCTTCATAACTGCATCGCACATCAGGATTATACCCTACAGGAGAGAATCAATCTTGTGGAGAATCCAGGATTCCTGTATTATGCCAATGGTGGCAGTTTTATTCCTGGCTCCCTGCAAAAGGCATTGGCAACACATGGTCCACAACGCCACTACCGCAACGAATGCCTTTGCAATGCGATGGTGAACTTTAATATGATTGACATTGTTGGCCGTGGCATCCGCAAGATATTCAATGAGCAGTGGAAACGCCATTTCCCTATGCCTGACTATGAGATTGACGCTGCCAATAAGGAGGTTGCCGTCCGTCTGTATGGTAACGCTATCAATGAGAAGTATACCAGACTTCTGAAAGAGAACAAAGACTTGTCGTTGGAAGACTGCATCTTGCTTGATGCTGTGCAGAAAGGACATCGATTGAGCGAAACTGATGCCAAGAACCTATTGGAGCGTGGTTTGGTAGAGGGTGAATATCCAGACCTGACCATATCCCTGAGCATTGCAAGGCAAACGAAACAATTGCCAGAATATACCAAGGTGAAAGGACTTGAACGCGACAAGATAAAGCAAATGGCTTTGCAGTTCATCCAAAATGCTGGAGAGGAAGGAACTAAACTTGATGCAATCCTGGAATACATAAAAGACGTTCTTCCTTCAACGAAGTCCATGGAACAAAAGCGCAGGCTGCTTCGACACATATTGGAAGAAATGAAAAATGAGAATATGATTCAGGTCAATGGCCGTACTTGGTTTGAAAATGGCTATAAAAGCTAAACTTATGGCCAAATTATAGCCAAGAACTAAAATATGGCCAAATTAATGGGCAAGACACGACTAGTTGGCCATAAATAACGACTAGTAAATGACTAATCGAAGGCTTCTAGTCGTAAAAGTAGTCATTTTCCAATAGTTTAGTCGAACTATTAGTCGAAGTTTAGTCGAAGTATAAGACGAAAAGAAACAAAATATGATATTCGGAAAGAAAATAAGAGAGCTCAGAGATGAGCAAGGAGTGCTGCAACGACAGTTGGCGGCACTATTAGAGATTGACACACCAATGTTCAGCAAAATTGAGCGAGGTGACAGACGGGCAAAGCGCGAACATGTAATCAAGCTCGCAAAATACTTGCATCAGGACGAGAAGGAGATGCTTACATTATGGCTAGCAGACAAAGTACTCGATGCAGTAGGCGATGATGAACTTAGTAATGATGCAATCACTGTCGCCCAAGAACAGATTAAAAAGTGATAACAGCAAAACGGCAATTTGATGTGTGAACAACTGCAAATTGCCATTCCGTAGTAAAAAGTCTCATAGTCATCTCTTGTGAATCAATTGCTATAGGTGTTATAACTTGGGAACATTGTGGTATCAGTGCATCAAGTCGTCACTTGTAACGTACTGATAATCAATATCGGCAAAATTTAATTCTGGTTCAATCGTGGAGCCAGTTCTGTGCCCGGTCCACGTGTTGAGGCTCTCGCATTGCCCTGATAGTCTACCGAGCAACGCTGAAAGCCCCACGTTGATGTATGTAAGAATACACATATATAATAATGTGTAAGGATACTACACCCCCAAGGGGCGTTCCCGTTGCTTTGGTTTTGACTATCAGTCAGAGGTTGCGAGATTCCAACACGTCAAACCCAAAGCGTCCAGAAAACGCCTTTAGTATGTATGTGCCCCGCCGCAGGTGATTACTCCTCAAGTCGCTTTGGACTTGCCATACCAACCATGGGATTGCATCTTACGGAAAGACTTGGCAAAGGTAGTGATTCTTTTTCTACCAAGCAAATAAAACATACATTTTTTTCATAACATTGTAAGAAATGACCTTAGGGTGTTAGATGTTTTTTGGGGTACACTGCATCTCTTTCAATTATAGGATGCCAGGGTGACGGACGTTCAGAGATGCCGCTTAAAACACCTTTACCGTGGTGTTCGATGCCACGTTGGCCTGGACCTCATAGCCGGCAGGCAGTTCAGCCCTTGAGCCGCAGATGAAGCATGCAGGCCACACCAAGCAGAGACTCAGGACAACTGTCAGTGGCGTGCGGTTCTTTCCCGTCACATAGACATCGCCATTGGTGAGGGGAATCATCTCTCCATTCGGACCATACAGCTCTGTTATCCTGATGCCGAGGCGGCCTTTGGTTCCCCACCAAGATGACCTCTTAGCTTCATAGACGGTGCCGTTGACAATGGTTCCGAATGGGATGGCGGTAACGCCTTCAACGTTGATGTCACGATTCACCTTGAAGGACACCTTCTGGCCTACTTGTACTTCAGAGGCCCTTGTCGGGGCTGAAATCTGAAGGGGAACCAGTGTTCCAGCCTTCACTGTTACTTCTTTTTGAGCCATCATCGTGGCGGACAACAGGCACATAGCCATGCAAATGAAAAACTTTTTCATGTTGTTTGAAAACCTTTTTGTGCCGACCAATCCCCAGACATCGGCAATGATTGTTCCAGAACGAGGGACTACCGGCCCTTGTGCGTAGATGGGCCAATCGTTCTTCTTCGTTTATGCAAAAGTAGTAAGAAACTCTAATGAGGTGCTTCTATTTTATTATTCAATGTACGAAACGTGGCGGAGCGGGTACGGAACTACATGCTCCCTGCTGTTTCTGACAACTTCTCCATCTCCACGATTAGCGTATCAAGGGCCTTCGCGGTTGCCTTGATTGTTATTTTCTGGGTCGTCCCTAATTGGTTGACTCTGAAGGTGAGCAGTTGCTTGCTTGGCTGGATGCGGAGCACGTAGTCGGTATTCACCATGTAGGATCGGCCGACCAACACGAACCGTTTCCTGCAGTCATCTGGCAGCTGTTCGTCCATCATCCGTGCTATTTCCGCCCGCTGATAGGTGAGCGTGTTAATCACGCCCCCATCAGCCAGATGGATGTCGCAGTAGTTCCCGTCGGCCTGGATAAACAGGATGTTGTCCTGTCGCAAGTAGAGTATTTCGCTCTTGTTCTTGATGGTGAGCATCGGCTGTTGCGTCATGTCTTCTATTTAAATAATGTGAGCTTTTTGTTTGTTGTTTACGTCTTATATTACCCGTATTCGGGAAAAGGTAAACATCAAGGTGAAGTTTTTTTTGAGAATAAAGATGAAAAATGACAAAAATGCTGTAACTTTGCAATCAATAAATAAATGATTATGGTCAGAAAGATATTTGCCGTTATACTATTTACAATGTGTTCTACGATGGGGCTTGCCCAAGAGTTCGATTACATCAGCACAGCCAATCGTAAATTCAAGCAGATAGACGAACTTATTGTCGAGGGAGACATAGAAAAAGTTCGTGAGTTGCAGAATGAAATACTTCTGTTTGTTGATAAAATAGAAGACTTAGAAACTCGTTTCCTTGTATACGGTTTTGCTATCAACAACTATATATCAACCCAATGCTATGAAGAAGCCATTGCATTGAGCATAAGCGCAATAGACAAAGCAAAAGATTGTTTTGGCCCAAAGCATAAAGAAGTTGCAATGTTATTAAACCTTCTCGGTTTAAGTTATGCTCAAAATCAACAGATTCAGTTAGCTATAGAGTATGGAAATCAATCTGTACAGATGTATGAAGACCTTAAAGAAATTGAGGACGAGCCCTACCTTATGGCTGTTATCATGCTGAATCAATATTACGGAGAGAATAATCAATATCCAGAAAGCATAGAGATGTTGAGGAGGGCTCTTAAGCTTATGGAGTCACATGAAATACCATCTGAAAGATTGGCAATTGTATTGCGTAGTATAGCTACGAGTTATTCAAACTTAAATAATTATACTATGGCTCAAATATATACAATTAAGGCATTACGTTTATACAAAGATAAAAAGTCTGCAAATTACTGGGAGCTAAAACAGAATCTTGCCTTGCTTTACGACAATAATGGCCTACATCAAGAGGCTATACAAACAATAGATGAAGTCTGCGATACGTTAAGAATGTTTGGGGCTAGTATGTTTTACGCATCAGCACTATGTGATAAAGCATCTATCTATATTCATACGAATGAAACCAAAAGAAAGATTGAGGCAATTCAGATTGCGGAGGAATCTGCTAAGTTTTTTGAAAGCGCAAACGATACGCTATCTGACGAATATATTCACTCTTTAATGACAAAAGCAGAAGCCTATCGCTCTCTTGATTTGTCGGAACGTGCCCAGGAAATATACAAGCGTGTTTACTGTCTTCAAAAATCTTTTCTTGACACAACCGACATAGACGATCTTGAAATCCTTTCATATTCGGCTGTATTGGCAAATGACCTGCAAGGTGGGTTATCCTATTTTCTGATGTTGAAGAACTTGATCTTGCAAGAAAAAGGAGAAAATAGTGTGGATTATGCCAATATCGAATATCGACTATCAGAACTTTATTATTTGTTACATGATTATGAGAGTGCGATAACGAATATAATGGATGCTCTGCCCATCATGCGGAGTTCTTTAGCAAAATCCTTTTTCATGCTTGAGGACAAGGAAAGGACTGAGTTTTGGAATAAATATATTTCCATTTTTAGTGAGTCTTTACCTAAAATGTGTTATGCAGCTGATAATCCCCATTTCTCTGGATTAATGTTTGACGCATCCCTGTTAAGTAAAGGACTATTATTAAATACGGAAAGGTTGAAGAGAAATCTAACGCAAGGATATGCGCAAGTTGATGATTTTGTAAAACCATTCTTTCTAAACTGGCGAGATGTTCAGGACAAGCTTAAAGAAGATGACATAGCGATAGAGTTTGTTAGGGTCAATCTTTATCCTGACATTCCAGTTTATCTTGCTGTCGCTATTCGTAGTGGGTATGAAAACCCCAAAATTACCAAATTGTTTTTTGAAGATAATTTGAAACACGCATCCGATACACTCTATTATCAATGCAGCGAGATGGCCGATTTGGTCTGGAAGCCATTGCGGGCGGAGCTGGAAGGAGTCAAGACTATTTACTTCTCTCCATCCGGTGCCTTATATAATATAGGTATAGAATATCTGCCGGGGATGGAGGACTACAACATCTACCGGCTGTCATCCACACGTGAGCTGGCTTCAGGAAGGAAAGAAGAGACCAACAATCGCGCCGTGCTGTATGGCGGACTGGACTATAACGCAACACTTCCTGTTTTCCGCAGGATTTTGTCATAAAAAAATCATTTTACTGTAAATAAGACAGTTATGTCCAGATAGTGGGTCGTTTTGGGTCACCTCGTTTCGGCATTGAGGCTGTTTTTGGAGGGCATCTGCCAATAAACCTCACCTCGCTTGGTGGCATTTGGGGAATAAGTGCTACCTTTGTGGCATGTTTGTGGAGAAGAAACTGAACAAATCGGGCAGTACCTCTGTTCGCGTCATGCAGAAAGTGCATGGCAAGCGGAAGTGCGTCAAGGTGATGGGCTGCAGCAGTGATGCAGAAGAGATAGCCATTCTCATCAAGCGCGGGAATAGGTGGGTTGAGGAGCATCAGACGGGTGTGCCTCTTTTCGAGTTCGATGATGAGGCCGTAGCTTATGACAAGGTACTGGCAGGCTTACGCCAAAGCCAGCTCAGGCTGGTTGGGCCAGAGCTCGTCTATGGCACATTGTTCGACCGCATAGGCTATAACAAGGTGAAAACCGCTAACAACGCCCTGTTCCGTGCTTTGGTAGTGACACGGCTCTACCGCCCTGGGAGCAAGCTCCGGACGGCGGAGTACATGGAGCGCTTCATGCATCAATCCTATTCGCCGGATGCCATCTACCGCTTTCTTGACGAGCTGTGTGCAAGAGGCAAGACGGCAGAGGATATACGTGAGGCTGCTGACGAGAGCATCGGCGTGAAATGGCAGGTGGAGCAGATAGCGTTTGAGCACACGAAGGCTGTCATGGGCGGCCGGGTGACAGTGGCGTTCTACGACACGAGCACGCTATATTTCGAGTCTCAGGAGGATGATGTGCGTGTCCCCGGCTACTCCAAGGACGGCAAGAGCGAGAATCCACAGGTGGTACTGGGACTGCTTGTCGCAGCGGGCGGTAATCCCATCGGATATGAGCTCCACAAGGGAAACCAGTATGAAGGTACGACGCTGCTTCCGATTATCAAGAAGCTGGAGAAACGCTTCAGCCTGTCCCATCCGATTATCGTGGCCGACGCAGGATTGCTGAGCAAGAAGAACATCGAGCAGTTGGAGGAAGAAGGCTACGAATACATCATCGGTGCAAGAATCAGGTCACTGTCAAAGGCAGACAAGGAGGCTGTGCTAAAACTCGGCCTGAAAGACGGCTGGCAGAAATCCATGACCATCAAGGACAGACGGTATGTAATATCAATGAGCGACAGGCGTGCCAAGAAAGATGCCAGAGACAGGGAAAAGGGTGTCAAGAGGCTTGAGAAGCGGTTTGCCAGCGGAAAGATTACAAAGGATTCCGTAAATAACAGAGGCTACAACAGGTTCCTTACCCTGCAAGGAGAAACAACAGTGACCATAGATCAGGACAAGATAGCCGAGGATGCACGTCTGGACGGTCTGAAGGGATATGTGACCAACAGCAAGATTCGGAACAAGGCTGTTGTCGAGAATTACAGGAATCTATCCTTTATTGAAAGGGCGTTCCGCATGAACAAGACCGACCTCGCCATACGGCCAATCTACCATCGGCTATTCAACCGCATCGAGGCTCATGTCTGCATCTGCTTCACAGCATACACCATCCTGCTGGAACTGGAACGGACGCTGGTGAAAACCGCAGACAAGAAAAACAAAAAGCCTGGCATCACCATCTACCGTGCAAAGTTTCTGGCCGAGAGCCTCTACAATATAGAATATGTGAACCCCTACAACGGAAAGAAGATGTCCGTCATACTCCGCACAGACTACGATGAGGAGGTCACGAAGCTACTGGATGCTATCGGTGTGAAACACTAAACCCCGATTTGGGTCACCCCGTTGCGGAAAACAGGCGCCGTGCTGTATGGCGGACTGGACTATAACGCAACACTTGATGCAAGTGCAGCGGCTAAGAGCGTCGCTCTTTTGGATGAGTCGTTTAAGGAGCGGGCCGACGTCCGGGGAATGGGCCTGCGCGGTGGGAAGGGATACCTCGAACATTCTAAAGTGGAGGTTGGCATCATCGGGGAAGAGCTGTCTAAGGCACAATGGGAGTGTGTGCTGGATACAGCCGCCTTGGGGACGGAAGAGTCTTTCAAGGCTTTGTCTGGCAGGGGGATAGGATGCCTGCACATCTCTACTCACGGATTCTATTATACCGAAGAAGAGGCCGATAATGCCCGTTACCAATTCATGCTGACAGACGATGCCGTGTTCTCGACTGAAGACAGGGCGCTGACCCGCTCGGGCTTGGTCATGTCAGGAGCGAATCACATATTGAACGATGAGGAACTGCCTGACAATGTTGAGGATGGCATCTTGACGGCCAAAGAGATTGCCGATGTCGACTTGCGTGGCCTTGACTTGGTGGTTCTGTCAGCTTGTCAGACGGGGTTGGGTGACATTGCACAAAGCGAAGGTGTCTTCGGTTTGCAGCGTGGCTTTAAAAAGGCTGGTGCTAACTCCATCCTGATGAGCCTATGGGAGGTCAAGGACGATGCCACCCAGATTCTGATGACTCAATTCTACAGGAACCTTCTTTCTGGCCAGAACAAACGACAGTCGCTCCTGTCTGCGCAAAAGCATCTTCGTGAAGTTGAAGGTGGAAAATATGACAAGCCTGAATGTTGGGCTGCGTTTATACTACTGGATGGGATAGAGCAACGTTAGTTAACGGAAGCTACAGCTCTTTTAGCAGCTTTGCCGCTTCTGCATCACCATGCTCTGCCAGTCGCTTCAGCAACTCTTTCGCCTTGTCTGTCTGATGGTCCTTGACATATGCCAATGCCAGATACCAAGCGATGTCGTTCTCGTAATAACTGTAATCGGCGTAGGTGTCGCTGTTTGTCTGGATACCATCATAGATGGTTTGCAGCCGAGTAATAACTGGGGCAATGTCTTCCGCAGTTCCCACTTTGTTATATAGTTCTGCAAGCTCCAGCTTGATGGCTTCGTCATCGCCACCTCTGGCTTTAGTGGTATTGTACGATTCGTAGTTGGCATCAAACACCTTGTCCATTCTGTATGAGCTGTACCATAGGTGGGCACCAAAGACAATGGCAAAAACGGCGGCGATGGATGCTATCCATTTTACAAGTCGGATGGCTTTGGCGTGACTTGCAGTTGCCGGTATCTCTTGTGCGACGGCTTCATCTTGCTTGGCCTGCTCATCCTTCATTTCCTTAATGAGCAAAGCCATCATCTGGGCCTCTTCGCGAAGTTCCTTGTCATTTCTGAGGTCGTTCAGAAATGCCTCGCTTTCCTCCGGAGTCATTTGTTCACGGAGGTATCTGTCAATCCTTTCGCTATTGTCTTTATCTGTCATAGAGCAACGACCTTAAATAGTTGTATTTCTCTTTGAATGTCTTGCGGCATCTTGAAGCCTGTGTTTTTGCAACATCGGCATTCTTCAGGCCAAATTGCCCTGCTATTGTAGCCCAGCTTAGCTCGTCGGCATAGTAACTCCAGAGCAATTCCTTGCACCGTGTGGCCATTTCGTTGAGCGCATCGTGGACAAGCTGTTTCTTTTCATTGATGACTGCCTGCTGTTCTTCGCTGACCTGAAGGATACTCTCTACCTTGTTCATTGAGATGGTGTTCTTCTGCTGAATGTCTGTATCGTTAATACCTACTATGGTGAGGTTGCCTTGCTTGCGAAGGGCCTTTAATGAGAGGTTGATGCAAATCTTAAGAAAGTAGGGGTATTGGGGACCATCCACTTTTCTCGCTTTGATATTGTTATGCAGCGCGACGTAAGCATCCTGGATAATGTCTCTTATACTCTCATTGGGCAGGGCAGAATATGTGGAACTGAGGAAGTTAAGCGTTTTCTGCTCATTCCTCTTGATGAATTGTTCAAATGCACTTTCTTCCGCCTTTTCCATAGCTGGTCAGAGTGATTCTTCTATTACTAACGTTTGTGTCCTTGGCCAGCGACCGGTCTCTTTGGTCGATGCTTCAACGCAGGCCTTGAATAAAGCTTTCGAGTCTTTGCCAAAAGTGGGCATGACCCTAAGGGCTTGCCAGATGTTGTATGACAATGCGCCGTGGTCCTTGCCTTTAATCCTGATTTCTGTATTTCGCTCGCGCGATTGGCAGGCCTCCATGAACAAGGCTGAAGCCATGTCTGCCGATGTCGCGACAGGATAATGCCTGATGTCTTCTTTTGGCGGATTGTACTTCGCGCCCGCTTTTGTCAGCCCTTCATTGGTGCCTCTCACGGTTTCAAGTCCTTTGCGCGATATAGTGCCAGCATGACAAGCATCCATAGCCACATAGAGCATGCCTGTTGGGCCTATCTTCTTACGAAGCATAGTGAAGTAGCCGTTCAGCTCGTCATCAGTGAGATGCTTCTCTCCATTGTAAGCTGTATTGTATTCTTTCCCGGCATCTATGGGGACGATGGCTTCATCCCAACCGTCTTGTTCGTCTTTGGCCATTCCGTTGAGACCATCTTCAACGGGCTGGCCATGACACGAGAAGTGCAGATAGACGACGTCGCCTTCCTTGGCGCGGACAGTGACATTTTCAAGCGCATTACGGATGCCTTGACAGGTTGCACTTTCATTCGTCAGCGACTGCACTGCGAACCCTTTCTCTTCCAATACCGGAGTCAGGAGTGCAACATCCTCGGCACCATGAATGTTGTCCCACACCTTATATCCATTCGCATGGTAGTTGGAGATGCCTACCATCAAGGCATGCTTCCGCTGGGCATGACACAAAAATGGGACTGCGACAAGAAAGACGAGCAAGAGCGTATTCCGAGCCATCTTTGAATAACATCGTAGCGGTGCGTCTGTTGCGCCGAGAATGGCGCCTTAGCTGTTCAGCAGGGCGGCGGTGCGGACGCGGGAGAGGGTCTCGGGCGTCATCTGCAAGTAGCTGGCGATGTAGACCAGCGGGGCACGGAGTACGAGCTGTGGCGAGCGCTTCACCAGTTTGGCGTAGCGGTCCTGGGCCGTCTCGAAGCGCAGCATGTCGGCATGGTGCTGGCTGATGATGAGCGACTCCTCCAGTATCTTGCGGTAGAGCATCTGGATGTTGACACACTTGATGGCGGCAGCCTCCAGCTCTGCCTTCGGGATGGAGTAGATGATAGAGGGCTCCAGCGCCTGAATGGTCAGCAGCGAGGGCTCCTCCTTGAACAGGCTCTCAATGCACATCACGATGCTGTTCTCGGTAGCCATGTATTCGGTCAGCTCTTTCTTGTTCTTGTAGTAGTACTGCCTCACGAGACCTTTGACCACCCAATAGATGTTCTCGCAGGTCTCGCCTTCGCGCAGGATAATTTCGTTCTTTGCATACTTGCGCGGAATCAGGATGCTCTCCAGCACGTCCAGCTCGTCATGCGTCATTGTGCTGTAGCGTCGGGCCAGCTCACGGGCCACGTCTCGGGGAGTTAAACTTAGGTTAGCCATTGTTTTTTAATGCTTAATGCTTAATTGTTTCGTAGTTTTTTTTAGATTGACTTCACGTTGCTGCTTTCCTCTGCCCACTGCCTTTTTCATTAAGCATTAAGCATTAGGAATTAAGCATTGCTTAGTCGAGCTTCAGCACGGCGAGGAAGGCTTTCTGGGGCACCTCCACGTTGCCAATCTGTTTCATGCGTTTCTTACCTCTTTTCTGTTTCTCAAGTAGTTTGCGTTTACGTGTGACGTCGCCTCCATAACACTTGGCCAGCACATCCTTGCGTACCTGCTTCACCGTCTCGCGGGCTATAATCTTCGCCCCGATGGCAGCCTGGATGGCGATGTCGAACTGCTGACGCGGGATGAGTTCTTTCAGCTTCTCACACATGCGTCGCCCGAAGGAGACGGCGTTATCCTGATGGGTCAGCGTAGAGAGAGCATCGACAGGCTCGCCGTTGAGGAGGATGTCAAGCTTGACAAGCTTCGAGGGGCGGAAGCAGTCGATGTGATAGTCAAATGACGCATAGCCCTTTGATATGCTCTTCAGCTTGTCGTAGAAGTCGATGACGATCTCGCCCAGTGGCAGCATGAAGTGCAGCTCCATGCGCCCTCCGCTGACGTACTGCTGGTCGATGAGCTCGCCGCGCTTGTCGAGGCAGAGCGTCATGATGGGGCCTATGTAGGCCGAAGCGGTGATGATGCTGGCCCTGATATACGGCTCCTCAATGTGGTCGATCATCGTCTGGTCGGGCAGGCCGCTGGGGTTGTGCACCTCCTTCACCTCGCCCTGCTTGGTGTAGCACATGTAGCTGACGTTGGGCACTGTAGTGATGACGTCCATGTCGAACTCACGGTCGAGTCGCTCCTGTACAATCTCCATGTGCAGCAGTCCGAGGAATCCGCAGCGGAAGCCGAAGCCTAATGCCACCGAGCTCTCGGGCTGGAAGGTCAGCGAGGCGTCGTTCAGCTGCAGCTTCTCCAATGAGGCGCGCAGGTTCTCGTAGTCGGTAGGGTCGATGGGATAGACGCCGGCAAACACCATGGGCTTCACCTCCTGGAAACCCTCTATGGCCTTGTCGCAGGGCAGTGCCACGTGGGTGATGGTGTCGCCCACCTTCACTTCCTTCGAGTCCTTGATGCCGCTGATGATGTAGCCCACGTCGCCGGTGCGCAGCTCCTGACGGGGAATCATGTCCATCTTCAGCACGCCCACCTCGTCGGCATCATACTCCATGCCGGTGTTGAAGAACTTCACTTTGTCGCCCTTGCGGATGACGCCGTTCACAATCTTGAAGTAGGCAATGATGCCTCGGAACGAGTTGAACACCGAGTCGAAGATCAATGCCTGCAACGGTTTCTGTTCGTCGCCCACGGGATGGGGTATGCGGTCGACGACGGCGTTGAGGATATCGTCAACGCCCTCGCCGGTCTTGCCGCTGGCACGTATGATGTCCTCCGGGTCGCAGCCTATGAGGTCCACTATCTCGTCTTCCACCTCGTCGGGCATGGCGCTCGGCATGTCTATTTTATTGATGACGGGGATGATTTCCAGATTGTTGTCGATGGCCATGTAGAGGTTCGAGATGGTCTGTGCCTGCACGCCCTGTGTGGCATCGACGACAAGCAGTGCTCCTTCGCAGGCAGCGATAGAGCGGCTCACCTCATAGCTGAAGTCCACGTGTCCCGGGGTGTCGATGAGGTTCAGTATATACTTCTGCCCATTGCGCTCATACTCCATCTGTATGGCATGGCTCTTGATAGTGATGCCTCGCTCACGCTCCAGGTCCATGTCGTCGAGCATCTGACCCTCCGTCACCTGGATGGTCTTCGTACGCTCCAGCAGGCGGTCGGCCAAGGTGCTCTTACCGTGGTCAATGTGTGCGATGATGCAGAAGTTGCGGATGTTTTCCATTCTTTTTTGCGTATTTGGGTACAAAATTACTAAAAAAACGCGTAAAAAACAAAAAATCTCGTTTCTTTTTTTTGCTATTTCAGCATGAAAATAAAAAAAAGGCCATTTGCCGGCCGTTCCCCTCCTTTTGGAAGAGGAGGAGAATGGCCAGAGGTGGTTTGTCAATACTGTCACAACCTATTTCCAAAGGAGGGGTCAGGGGTGGTTTGTCAATACTGTCCCAACCTGTTTTTTCATGGCATGGCACCTGTCGAGAAAAGTAAAGGACTGTTAAACCTATGTACACACTGTACAGAGCCTCTGTACACTTCTCGCCGGCTTTCCCCGTGAATAACGCAGTGATGCCGTAAATACAGAAACACAAATAAGGCATGAATAATCCAAGTAAGGAAGGATGGGAATGGCTACGCCGTTATGTGCCCGCCGCAAAGGTAACTTATTCCCCCCCTTGCAAAGGGGGGGGCAAGGGGGGGATTGCTTCTGTGCAGATGAATCCCCCTCTAACTCCCCCTTTGCAAGGGGGAGAATAGGGTTACCTCAAGCCTTTGACTATCGAATATATTCAACTATCAACTTACCTAATTAGCGGCGTACCTATGCCTTACTCCATCCGCACAGCACGGTTCTTATTGGTTTTTTCTCACGCCGCTTCTCGGTATCAACTCACATAGATAGCGCAAGGTCTTGCATCCTTTCATAGTTTTTGTCTGAAGAAAATCCGCGGTAAGAATCCTGCAGTTTCGAGGCAACATGGGTTTTAAAAGTTTCCTGCCGAGAAACCATCGGTTTCTCGGCAGGAAACCAAAGGTTTCTCGGCAGGAAACTTTTGCATTAAAGCCCCAGATGGCAAAAAGACACATGCTGTACGGATGGAGTGACATAGTTATGGCGCGAAACTGGTCAGTTCGTTACCCGAGTTCTGTCGTCCCTTCGGGACTATTTACTGCTTTGCCCGCCGCAGGGACTCCGCAAGGCACTCCCCTCCCTTCAAGGGGAGAGGTTCTTGCCTTGCAAGCGTCCTTCGGCCGAGCGAGGGGTGGGGTCTGTAATGTCTGTAATATTTTATCAGCGAAGAAGGGACAGCGAAGAAGAGGCTGCGAAGAAGAGGCTGCGAAGAAGAGGCAGCGAAGAAGAGGCAGCGAAGAAGGGACAGCGAAGAAGAGGACAGCGAAGAAGAGGCAGCGAAAAAGTTACAGACCCCACCCCTGCCCCTCCCCGTAAGGGCAGGGTTCAAGAGGGGATGGCTGCGCATTGAGCTTTGCGGCGGGCAAAGCGATAGCTGTTGTCCCAAATTGTTTTTCTTGTTTTTATTTGTTTTTATTGGTTTTTTCTCAGGCCGCTTTGCGGTATCAACTCAGGCCGCTTCGCGGTATCAACTCACATAGTAACCGGCGTAACTATGTCTAATGCCATCCGCACAGTACGGATTTTTGTCGGACAAATCTTTTTTTCTTGTTTTGTTTCGTTTTTAGAGCCTGTTCATACAATATTTCTGAAAACTCTGCGTTTTTATAATCGACGTGCTTTGCGCACATAGATAAGGAAACGTGAAACGGCTGGCGTGCATCCTATTGCTTTTGCTGGGCGTCGCGGCAGTGGCTGTGACGGCCCAGGAACGTCGTGACACCATCCCCACGGCACGATGGCGCATCCAGCCGACGGTGCCCGTGGAGGTGGCCGACCTCGACTCCTCGGCCCTCGACCTGAAGATGCCGGAGAACGTGAAGCAGGTGGTGGAGTACGACGACTCCACCGGCGTGTACTACATCGGCTCAAAGATTGGCGACTCCTTCCTCAACGCTCCCATCCTGATGACGCCGCAGGAGTATATGCGCTGGAGCGAGCGAAAGGCCCGCCAGCAGTTCTTCCGCGTGAAGGATGCCGAGAATGTGAAGACGAAGGGCGAAGACAAGTTCTCGTTTGCCGATATGCACTTCGACCTCGGTCCCGCTGAGAAAATATTCGGTGCCGGTGGCGTACGTGTCAAGACGCAGGGCACGGCCGAGCTGAAGATGGGCTTGACGAAGAAAGACATAGACAACCCCTCGCTGCCCATCCGCAACCGCAAGACCACGACCTTCGACTTCGATGAAAAGATCAACCTCTCGGTCAATGGCAAGGTGGGCGACAAGGTGAACATGAACATCAACTACAACACCGAGACCACCTTCGACTTCGACACCAAGAGCCTCAAACTGAAATATGACGGTAAGGAAGACGAAATCATCAAACTTGTCGAAGCCGGCAATGTCAGTTTCCCCTCCAACAACTCCCTGGTACACGGTGCCGCCTCGCTCTTCGGCTTACGCACCGACATGCAGTTCGGCAAGCTGAAGCTGCAGACCGTCGTCTCGCAGAAGAAGTCGACGTCGCAAAGCGTCTCCAGCAAGGGCGGCACGTCGACCACCCCCTTCGAGATTGACGTGGCCGACTACGAGGAGAACCGTCACTTCTTCCTCAGCCATTTCTTCCGCCAGCAGTATGACAGGGCCATGCAGAGCCTGCCCAACCTCACCTCGGGTGTCAAGGTGAACCGTGTGGAGGTGTGGGTGACCAACAAGACCGGCACGACCAGCAACTCTCGCAACATCGTGGCTTTCACCGATTTGGGCGAGAACCAGGTCATCAAGAATCCTTTGTGGAGCGCTACGGGCATGGATGTGCCCAGCAACCTGGCCAACGACGAGTACAGCACCTTGGCCGCCAGCATCGACTCTGCCTCGCGCAGCATCGACGTGGTGACCACGCGCCTTGAGACCATCGGCGGACTGGTGGGCGGCGTGGACTATGAGAAGCTGTCGTCGGCCCGCTTGCTGACCCCCTCGGAATACACCGTCAACGAAGCCTTGGGATATATCTCCCTGAAGACCGGCCTGCAGACCGATCAGGTGCTGGCCGTGGCCTTCGAATACACCTACGGCGGACTTACCTATCAGGTGGGCGAGTTCTCCACCGACGTGACGCAGGCCAGCCGATGCCTCTTCGTGAAGTCGCTGAAGAACACCAGCGCCAACCCCTCGCAAGGCAACTGGAACCTGATGATGAAGAACGTCTATTACCTCGCCTCTGCGGTGGAGAAAGAGAAGTTCCGCCTCGACATCAAGTACCAGAGCGACACCACCGGCACCTATCTCACCTATCTGCCCGAGGAGGCGCTGAAGGCCACGACGCTGCTGAAGGCGATGGGCCTCGACCGCTTGGATGCCAACATGAAGCCCCACTCCAACGGACAGTTCGACTTCGTGCAGGGCTACACCGTGGCCAACGGTCGTGTGTTCCTGCCCTCTGCCGAGCCTTTCGGCGACAATCTGCGTAACTTCTTGAACCAGAAAGGCATGGGCCATCTGGCCGACAAATACTGCTTCGACCAGCTCTATGACTCGACAAAGACCGTGGCGAAGCAGAATGCCGAGAAAGACAAATTCATCCTCGTGGGCCAGTACAAGGGTACGGCGGCCAACGTCATCCAGCTCAACGCCACCTACATACCCCAGGGCAGCGTCGTCGTCACTGCCGGCGGCGTCACCCTGCAGGAAGGCACCGACTACACCGTCGACTACACGGCGGGCGAGGTGACCATCCTCAACCAGAGCATCCTCGACGCCGGCACCAATGTCAACGTCTCGCTCGAGTCGAACACCGATGCCTGGCTGCACCGCAAGACGATGTTCGGCGTGAACTGGGAGTATGACTTCAACAAGAACTTCTCTTTGGGCGGCACCCTGCTGCACCTCTCTGAGCAAGCCCTCACCACCAAGGTGTCGATGGGCGACGAACCGCTGAACAACACGCTGTGGGGCCTCAACCTCAACTGGAAGCAAGAGAGCCAGTGGCTGACCAACATGCTCGACAAGCTGCCGCTGCTCAGTCTGACGCAGCCTTCGCAGATCACCCTGACGGGCGAGTTTGCGCAGCTCATCGCCGGCCATGCCAGCGGCACGCAGGACAATGCCTCTTATATCGATGACTTCGAGAATACGAAGAACCTTTTCGACGTCAGCGACCCGAAGGCGTGGGTGCTCTCGTCGGTACCCTCGATGTTCTCAGAGTCGGCCGACAAGGAGACGGTGTCATCGGGCTACGGCCGCGCCCTGCTGTCGTGGTACACCGTCGACCCGCTTTTCACCCGCCGCTCCTCCTCGCTGACGCCGGGCCACATCAAGGGCGACCTCGAGCAGCTCAGCAACCACTATGTGCGTGAGGTCTATGTGCGCGAGCTCTATCCCAACCGCGACCAGTCGAGCTACAACGGCGCCACGTCGACGCTGCCCGTGCTCAACCTCAGCTACTATCCACAGGAGCGCGGACCCTACAACCTCACCCTCGACTACAACAGCGACGGCACGCTGAAGAACCCCTCGGCGAAGTGGGGCGGCATGATGCGACGGCTTGAGACGACCGACTTTGAGCAGTCGAACATTGAGTATGTGGAGTTCTGGCTCCTCGATCCTTATATATATACACGCGCGCAAGGCACCGCCGCCCAGCACTCAGGCGAGCTCTACATCAACCTGGGTGAAGTGTCGGAGGATGTGCTGCGCGACGGCAAGAAGTTTTACGAGAGCGGTATGCCCGTTGACGGCACCTCTACCTTCGAGGAGACCCAGTGGGGCAAGATTCCCGTGCAGGCCACACAGACCTATGCCTTCGCCACCACCTCCGGCTCGCGCGAGAAGCAGGACGTGGGCCTCAACGGTCTCACCGACGAGGAGGAACAGCAGTTTGGCGCCTATGCCAACTGGCTCTCGCAGGTGGGCAGCGTGGTGCAGAACGACTCGCTGCTGCAGGCCTGGCGCCAGGACCCCGCCGGCGATGACTACCACTACTTCCGCGGCTCCGACTTCGACCGCGACCAGGTGAGCATCATGGACCGCTATCGCCGCATCAACAATCCACAGGGCAACTCACCCTCCAGCGACAACCAGACCGAGAGCTATGACTCCAGCTATAAGACCGGCCCCGACGTGGAGGACATCAACCAGGACTACACCCTGAACGAATACGAGCGCTACTTCCAGTATCGTATCCCCATCAGCGACGACGAGCTGCAGGCCTACAACCGGGGCATGAAGAGCGACGACTCGTACATCGTGGATCACCGCGACTACAATGCCAAGCTGCGCAACGGCGACACCTGCACCGTGCGCTGGTATCAGTACCGCATCCCCTTGCAGGAATGGGAGCAGAAGGTGGGGGCCATCAACGACTTTACCAGCATCCGCTTCATGCGTATGTTCCTCACAGGCTTCGAACAGCCCATCACCCTGCGCTTCGGCTCCCTCGACCTGGTGCGCGGCGAGTGGCGCCAGTACAAGCAGAACCTGCAGACCGGTGCCGGCACCGAGACTGGCACGTTGGAGATGAGTGCCGTCAACGTGGAGGAGAACACCGAGCGCCAGCCTGTGGCCTACGTCCTGCCGCCGGGCATCACACGCGTCACCGACCCCAACCAGCAGCAGCTCACCGAGGACAACGAGCAGGCCCTCTGCCTCACGGTGAAGAACCTGTCGCAGAACGAGTCGAAGGCCGTCTATAAGAACACCAACCTCGACCTGCGACAGTACAAGCGGCTGCAGATGTTCGTACACGCCAACTACCTCGTGCCCAACAGCACGCAGCTGGAGGACAACCAGCTGGCCGTGTTCATCCGCCTCGGCTCCGACTACAAGAGCAACTACTACGAGTATCTCATTCCGCTGAAGCTGACGCCCGAGGGCCATTACCACTGGAATGTGTCCTCCGACCGACCGCTGGTATGGCCTGAGGAAAACATGCTCGACATCAACCTCTCCGTCTTCACCGCCCTGAAGAAAGCCCGTAACAAGGCCCGCGCCGAGGGACTGGCCAGCTACACACAGCTCTATAGCGACTATGATCCTGACAAACCCAACAACCGCATCAGCATTGTCGGCAACCCGTCGCTGGGCGAGGTGAAGACCATGATTATCGGTGTGCGCAACCTCAGCCCCGCATTGAAGAGCGGTGAGGTGTGGGTCAACGAGCTGCGCCTGCGCGAGGCGAACAACGAAGGCGGCTGGGCTGCCAGCGGCGCCATGAACATCCAGCTGAGCGACCTCGGCTCGGTGAACATGACCGGCCGCTACATCACCGACGGTTTCGGCGGACTCGAGCAGACCGTCATGCAGCGCAGCACAGAGACCGAGAAGTCATACTCCATCACTGCCAACGTGGAGTTAGGCAAGCTCTTCCCCGAGAAGGCACAGGTGTCGGCGCCGCTCTACTACTCCTACACCAAGGAGACCATCGCTCCGAAGTACAACCCCTTGGACACCGACATGGACTTGGACGACGCCTTGGAGAGTGCCGGCAGCAGCCGCGAGCGCGACTCCATCGAGAGCATCGCCGTGACGAAGCACATCACCCGCAACTTCTCGATTTCCAACGCACGCGTGAACATCAAGAACAAGAAGCACCCGTTGCCCATCGACCCCGCCAACTTCTCGTTCAGCTACAGCCACCAGCACCGCAACACCTCGGGCGAGACCACCATCTATGAGAACGAAGACCAGTGGCGCGGCTCCCTGAGCTACAACTATTCGCCTGTCTATAAGACATGGGAGCCCTTCAAGAACTCCAAGAGCAAGTCGAAGTGGATGCAGTTCCCCAAAGCCTTGGGCCTCAACTACCTGCCGCAGAGCATCTCGTTCAACATGGACATGACGCGCAACTACTACGAGCTGCAGGAGCGTGACTTGGAGAATACCGAAGACCCCAACCTGCCCATCACCTTCTCCGAGCAGTTCCTCTGGAACCGCGACTTCTCCCTGCGCTGGGACCTGACGAAGAACCTGCACATGAATTTCCAGAGTGCCACCCACGCCGAGATTGAGGAACCCTATACGCCCATCAACAAAGACCTCTATGCCGACCGCTACGAGGCATGGAAGGACAGTGTGTGGCAGAGCGTCCGCCACTGGGGCACACCCCTTGACTATCGCCAGACGTTCAACGCCAGCTATCAGCTGCCCTTGGACAAGCTGCCCATCCTCGACTGGACCAAACTCGATGCCAAGTATGACGCCACTTACTCATGGATGCGCGGCACGCAGCTCGACGACGGCACATCGCTGGGCAACACCATACAGAACAACCGCTCCATCACGCTCAACGGCAACTTCAACTTCGAGACACTCTACAACCACATCCCCTTCCTGAAGAAAGCCAACGAGCAGTCGAAGAAGCAGCCGCAGAAGCCTGCCAGCAAGCCCAAGAGGTCTGTCCTCAAGCCTGGCAGCAAGGAGGGCGAGGACGACTCGAAGGACAAGGACAATGACGCCAAGCAGCAGTCGAAGAAGAAGAACACCTTCCAGAAAGAAATCACGCTGATACCCGACTCGGTCATTGAGGTGCAGCACGGCAAGAAGACAAAGCGCATCATGGTCAGTGCCCGCAACAAGGACGGCAAGGTGGTGGACGTGAAATGGAAGGTAGTGGACGAGAACAAAATCAAGGTGTGGATCAAGGCCGAGCACAAGAAGCGTGCCGCTGACGTCGCTCAGGAGAATGCTGACAACCAGGAGCTTCCTGCCGACAGCACGGCACAGCAGGACAACAAGCTCTTGGGCGACAGCACACTGTTGTCGACTGCCGACAGCACGGTGATGCGAATGCTTGGCAACAGGACTAAGAGACAGACGACCAGGAAGGTGCAGCCGCGTATCCCGAAGAAGGATGTTGCGGACGACATGGCCGGCATCACCGTCAAAATATCGGTCACACCGAAAGAACCGCTTGAGAACCAGTGGTGGTATAAGCCGGCGCAGCAGACGGCACGCTTCCTGATGATGGTGCGCTCGGTGAACTTCACCTATCGTAACAACCGCTCCATGACGTTGCCGGGCTTTATGCCGGGCATTGGCGACATGTTTGGACAGCGCACGGGCGACATCCTCTCGCCGGGCCTTGACTTCGCCTTTGGTCTCAATGGCGACGACTACGTGGACAAGGCCTTGGCACGTGACTGGCTGCTTGTCAACGAGAATGTCGCCACACCCTCGTCGAGCCAGCTGACCGAGGACTTCCAGCTGCGTGCCACCTTGGAACCTGTGCGCGACCTGAAGGTTGAGCTGAATGCCTCCCGCACGCAGAACCGCGCCAAGAGTGTGCAGTTCATGTATGAAGGAATGCCCACCACGCAGAGCGGCACCTTCACCATGACCACGCTCTCACTCGGCTCCGCCCTCGAAGGCATGGGCAACGCCAACAACGGCTACCATTCGCCCACCTTCGACCGCTTCTGCACCGCCATTCCCGAGTTCCGCAACCGCGTGCAGGCACAGTATCCTCCTTCCAACAGTGGAGGCCACAGCTCAGGCAGCCAGTTTGCGGGCGCCAACCCCGTCGATGCCTACAGTGCCGACGTGCTTGTGCCGGCGTTCCTCAGCACTTACACCACAGGCGCAGGTAAGTCGCTCGACATCTTCCCGGCTCTGTCGCGTATGCTCCCCAACTGGACAGTGCGCTACAGCGGACTGCAGAAGATTCCCTTCTTCGCCAAGACCTTCAAGAGCGTCAACCTGAACCATAGCTACAAGAGCGTCTACAGCGTTGGCTCCTACGCCTCCTTCAGCTCGTGGATGGAATACATGGGCGACCTGGGCTATGTGCAGACGGCCGACGGCTCCTATACACCGTCATCGCCCTTCAACATCTCAACTGTCAGCATCAACGAGGCTTTCTCACCCCTGCTGGGCATGGACGTGACGCTGAAGAACAACATGACGCTGAAGTTGGAGTACAAGACCACCCGCGTGCTCAACCTGTCGATGACCAGCGTGCAGCTGAACGAGTCGCTGTCGAAGGACTGGGTTATCGGCACGGCTTACAAGATTACCAATTTCAATATCTTTGGCTCTGGCACCAGCCACCGCAAGGTGAAGGGCAGCAAGAAGGGCAACGACAAGGAGGATGACAACAAGGCGAACAACAGGTCGCAGACCAACAGCAACCGCGGCGGTGTGAACCACGACCTGAACATGCGCCTCGACATCTCCTTCCGCAAGCAGGCGGCCATCACCCGCGACATCGCCACCGGCGTCAGCTCGGCATCCAGCGGCAACTCAGCACTGAAGATCTCCTTCGCCGCCGACTACACCCTGTCGCGTTACCTCACCCTCACTGCCTACTACGACCGGCAGACCAACACGCCGCTGCTCTCCTCCAGCAGCTATCCTACCACTACGCAGGACTTCGGCCTCTCCATGAAGTTCTCGCTCACCCGCTGATGATGCCCATTCCTAGCCTGCGGTTGGCTTTTTTACTTGGACAGGCGTAGCCTCATCGCTATTTTTGTGATTTCCATAACTCTTTTTTGGGGGCCACCAATATGGCATTTTGCTGAGAATTAGTAAAAAATCTGTGCGGTTGAAAAAGTCCGAAGGCTTCGGACACTCCGTCCGAAGGCTTCGGACTCGTTGTCCGAAGGCTTCGGACTCTTCGTCCGAAG
>JAEEGG010003924.1_pt1 | contig 36608 bp, 28 predicted proteins | sample 9134161 | NCBI WGS metagenome assembly JAEEGG01 (sample SAMN16246543, study PRJNA631951) | gut metagenome | biome: gut microbiome; feature: rumen; material: CR-attached | host: Bos | place: Iran: Karaj | collected 2018-10
ATCTATCAGACACACTAAATTCGTGCAGTCGATGCGTTGCAAACGTTGCCGTTGCAACGTTGCAATAAGGACTATCCTACCTATTTTATAGAATGTATATCGGATATATATTACCGGATTATGATAAATAGAAATTAATAACTTAGAGTTATTATACACCTTAATGCAACGTTGCAACGCAACGCTTGCAACGTTTCTCAAGTTCATTTGATCACTTAAAGGACTTTCTTAATCCTATTTAAAGCCTCAATCAGACGTGAGCGCTGGGTGGCGATATTGATGCGGATATATCCCTCGCCCGACTGGGGGCCATACATTGTGCCAGGATTAAGCCATACCTTAGCCTCATCTAGCAGTTTATCGCATAAATCCTGAGCTGTAGTGTTCATCGCGCTGATATCTATCCATGGGAGATAGGTGCCTTCTAGCTTGCAAACCTTCCATTGGGGGATATTAGCCTCAACGAACTCGCAGAGCGCCTGGTAGTTGCCCCAAAGGTATTGATTTAGTTCATCAATCCAGTCTTCGCTTTCGTTATAAGCAGCTTTCAGGGCTACAGGGCCAAATGGATTAAGGTCGCACACCTCGTTGATATTGATGGCACGATCCAAACGGCGACGCCAATCTGGTTGCGAGCAGATAATGTTGGCGGCCTGCAATCCTGCGATATTAAACGACTTTGAAGGTGAGTTAAGTATCACACTATTCTCTCTGCATGCCTCGCTGACAGCTGCAAAAGGCTGGAAACGATAACCTGGCATTACGAGTTCGCAATGGATTTCATCGCTTACTACCTTCACACCATGGCGAAGGCAGATATCGTTCATCAGTTCCAGCTCCTTAGCAGTCCAGATTCTGCCACAAGGGTTGTGAGGGTTGCAAAGCAGGAAAACGGTGGTTTTCTCATCGGCACATTTGGTTTCGAAATCCTCCCAATCCACCTCAAAGCTGTCGCCAACACGCAAAAGCGCCGTCTCAAGTACCTCGCAGCCGTTATTACGTACTGACGAGAAAAAACAGTTGTAATCGGGCGATAGAATCAGTACCTTTTCGCCAGGCATAGTAAGTGCCTTAATGGCTACAGACATAGCTGGTACGACGCCAGTGGTATAGAGAATCTCCTCGCGATGGATAGTCCAGTCGTGGCGACGCTGGAACCATGAGATGACAGCATCGTAGTAGTCGTCTTCTACTACCGTATAGCCAAAAACACCATGTTCAGCACGTTTGCGCACAGCCTCTAGTATGGCAGGAGCGGCCTTAAAGTCCATATCAGCCACCCAGAGAGGGATTATTTCGTCATCAGGACTTTCATCCCACTTTACACAACCCGTACCACGACGTACTACCAATTCATCGAAATCGTACTTCATTTTCTTGTTTCTATAATACAATTATTAGGTTCACGCACGTTCTCATCGATAGTGATTGAACCTATGCTATCTGCTACAATATGCCCACTTGTAGGATTCTTTATGTTCTCGATATGTCCACGTATATCAGCCTCAACCTCAGCATACTCGAATACGCGATCGCAAGCTGCATCAAAGGTACAGTTCTCAAGTACTAAGTTCTTTGCATAACACAGCAACTGTTCACCTGCCAGATGACAGTTAACCAGTCGAACATTCTTAGAGTGCCAAGCCAGGTACTCGCCATCGAGAGTAGAATCGTAGATGGTGATGTTCTCGCACTCCCAGAAAGAATCCTTAGTAACAATGTTGGCATTGTGAATCTCTACATTCTTACAGTACTGGAATACGTATTTTGCATCGCTCTCCAGTCCGTCTACATAGATGTTTTGCGAGAACATAAACGGATAAGTACCATCGTGCAGCTTAACGTTCTTAAGTCTTAAGCCATCAACCTTCCAGAATGTCTCGTCGGCATCGTTAATCACCACGTTCTCCAGTTCTACGTTTTTCATCTCGCGGAAGAACTTTGGTCCATCTATGGTACAATCCTTCATCTTAAGATCGTTGGTATACCAGATGGCCGAACGCGATCCTGGTGCGAAATAGCAACGCTCTATCTTAGCTCCATCAACATGCCACCAAGGATACTTGCCATAAAACTTACTGTCGTAACACTCCATATTCTGGCACTGCTTGATGCCAGATTCGCCATCTACGATCGTGATGTTCTCCAACCTCAAATCGTGGGTTGCAAACAGAGGACGCTCGCCTCCAAACTCTTTGTCTTGTATCAGTTTCATTGTTTTTGTATATTTTCGAGTGCAAAGTTACAAATAAAAATCCGTAATCGACTCACGTCGGCTACGGATTGTGATAACCTTTTAAGGGTTTTTATATTTTTAAGAGAGAGAATATCACTTTACAGCAAGCAGATTGGCTGTTTCTAGGGGTTCCATTACAACAGTACGACTTGTAAGGTACATATTGTCGTGAGTCTCATTCATCTTGTAGGTCTTTACCGTTGTAAGGTTAGGAGCCTGTGAGCGATAGAGTGTAACCTCTGAGGGAAGATCATAGGCCTGCTTGTCGGCATTCCACTGACTAACCTCTACGTTATAGCCATTCTTGTAATACTTATACGACAGGCGGCTGCTCTTCTGCCAATCCTTCTTGGCTTCATCCCAGCTCAGCATCTCCTTGTTGGCAAGGCGACCCTGCTCATCGTATTCATAACGATACTCAACCTTCTGAGCTTCATTCTGATTGTCAGCTGCATACGAGTTGACTGTTGTCAGGCACATCGTAAGTACCATAACTGCTGTGATGATTGCTTTCATACCTCTATAGTTTTAATTGTTATTTTTATCTGTTTGACGTTGCAAAGGTACGAAAAGTTGCACGAGCATTGAGTTATCGTAATGTTATCTTTAGGTTAAATCTGTTTTGCCTCTGAGAAATAGTACTTTCTCAAAGGCATTTTAACAGCTTCGCCACTAAGATTTATCTCCTGCTGCAGCTTGATATCCTGCGATGATGCACCTATCTTAATAATATACTTACCAGGCTGAATGTTCCACTGGCGCTGACCATCGTTGGTATAATAACCGAACTGCTCAGTATACATCTTAACACTGATCTTCTTGCTCTCGCCTGGTTTCAATGAAACTCTGGCAAAGCCCTGAAGCTGGATAGGACGGATATTCTGACTCTTATCGGCTGGCGACAGATATATCTGAGCCACCTCGTCGGCAGCAACCTTACCTGTGTTCTTAACGTCGAAGGTCAGGTTGAAGCTCTCGTCCTTGGTTGTTACCTCTTGAGCAGCCTCCAGGTTAGCATATTCGAATGTGGTATAGCTAAGACCATAGCCGAATGGCCAAGCAATACGCGAATCCTTTTCTGCTGAGTAGTTGTAGCAGATAGGCTCATTGATCTCTACGTTAGGATAGCTTACAGAGAGTTTTGCTGATGGAGAAACCTTTCCATACAGGATATCAGCAACAGCGTTTCCACCCTCCTCGCCAGGATACCAAGCCTGAATGATAGCAGCACACTTCTCTGCAAGACCAGAGATAATCTGGGCTCTACCACCAAACATCACCAGTACAACTGGCTTACCAGTCTTTACGAGTTCCTCAACAAACTGCTCCTGTTTTCCAGGCAGACGGAGTCCCTGACGATCGCGGTTCTCGCCACAAAGCATCACGTTCTCACCTACTGCAGCGATGATTACATCAGCATCCTTGGCCATAGCAAGTGCTTCCTGCTTGTCGGCCTTCTCGCCAGAATCTACCTTACGATGCAGCAGTTCATACTCCCAAGCACGTGCATCGCCAAGTTCGCTATACTTAGTTTCTACTTCTTCTGTCCAATCGCAACCACGAGAGTACATCACATTAACACCCTCTGGCTTATGATTCTGCATACCCTCCAGCAGCTTTACAATGTGAGGATTCTCTGACTTATAGTCCATCATCTTCCAGAAGTACGACATTGCCGGATAGGTATAGTCGCCACCCATTGCCCAGATAGAGTTGGCATTAGGACCTGTTACAAGCACATTCTTAACATCCTTGAGAGGCAGCACGCCATTGTTCTCCAACAGTACTACACTCTGGGTTGCGATATCGTATGCTGTCTGACGCTCCTCTGGGGTATCAAGTTTGATGTCCTCGTTAGAATATAGATATGGATCCTTATCAAACAGTCCCATACGGAATTTTATGCGAAGCACATTCTTTACAGCACGCTCCAGAGCCTCTGGCTTAACAAGTCCTTTATCGATAGCCTCCTGCAACAGCTTGTAGTTTGCACCATGAGGGAAGTCAACATCATTACCGTTATTGATGGCGGCAGCAGCCTTTTCTACTACGCTTTCGATATTAGGAATCTGGTCGATAGCAGTATAGTCGCTCACTACCATACCATCGAAACCTACATAACCACGAAGTATATCCTGCAGTATCTCGCTATTAGCCACACATCTGGTACCATGTACATCGTGATAACCAGGCATAACAGCCACACTACCAGCCAAACGAATCATAGCCTCATGAGGCAACAGAATCTCTTCCATCATCTCTTTCTCGTCAGCATCGCCTCCGCCACCATAGCCCAGGTAATGCTTTGAGCAGGCACCAACACCCTTCTTGAGATCGCCCTGCTGGAGCCCCTGCACGAAGGCAGTACCCATCACTGCCGACAGGTAACCATCCTCGCCATACGACTCTTCCAAACGGTTGAAACTAGGAGTACGACACACATCCACCATTGGCGAAAGGGCAAAGATCCCCCCCATCTTGCGCAACTGTGTGCTGGTCTGACGTGTCTTGAGTTCAGCCAACTCAGGGTTGAACGATCCTGCCTGGCCTATCTGCTGGGGATAGATGGTAGAACCCTTGGTATTTACACCAGAGAGCACCTCCTCGTGCAGCAGAGCAGGAATGCCATTGGGCGTATTCTTCATCAACCAATCCTGAATGGCAATAGCACGATCGCGCAACTCGTTTGGATCGCGAGGCTGCTGCATGCAGAACTGTGAGAAATGACCTATACCGTAAGGTATCAGTTCCTTACACTTGGCTGTGTCAAGCTTTCCTTGTTCGTCGAAGAGTTCGTCCATATACATACTCCTCAACTGAGCGATGCGCTCCTCTTGACGCATCTTCTGATAGAGTTCGTCAATTTGCTGTTCCATGTCTTTAGCTGTGTTACAACTTGCTAATAGTGCAGTCAGTCCCATCACGGCCCAACTACCGATGGTCTTTAGATTATTCTTCATTGGTCTTACACCTTATTAATTATTGCTTAGTTTCATACCATTTCTTCAGTACGTAGAAGGCCAGTTTCTTCTCGCCCTTATCGCTTAACAAACCCTTGCGGTTGTAGTAATCCTGCACACCAGGCAGAACGCGACGTGGCGAACGAAAGTCCTTCAGTATCCAAGGTGTGGTACCAGCCAAGCCATCAATCTTGTCGAGCATCGCAGTATTCTCCTTGTAAAGATTCTCTTGGAACTCCTCAGTCCAACGTTGGTTCTTTGCTCCATGATAGCCATAGCGGGCTCCACCACCAAACTCGCTGATGATAACAGGTTTGTTGTAAGGTATCTCCCACTTCATCTTTGGTGCATCGTTCACATCGCGATACCATCCGATATACTGATTGAAGCTTACCACATCTACATACTGGTTCATGTTGTCATTAAGACGATTCACATAGTTAGATGCGCCAGTAACCTCCATTGCCATCGAAATGAGGCGGGTGTTATCCAGAGTGCGAGCATACTTGGCCAATCTGCCCAAGAAATCATCACGCTGAGCAGAATGTGGAGTTTCGTTGGCTATACTCCATATGATAACATTAGCACGATTATGGTCGCGTGCTATCATATCTGTGAGTTGCTGTTTGGCATTAGCAAATGTTTGGGGATTAGTCCAGGCGATAGTCCAATAAACAGGGATCTCGCTCCATACCAAGATACCCATACGCTCAGCCTCGCGCACCATCTCTTCGTGGTGTGGATAGTGAGCCAGACGCACAAAGTTACATCCCAGTTCCTTAGCCCATGAGAGCAGTGTGTGAGCATCCTCCACTGTGTTGGCGCGTCCACCACCATTTGGTTTCTCATTATGGATAGATATACCTTTCAGGAATATGGGCTTACCATTCAGCAATATCTGTTTTTCACGCGTCTCGATAGTACGGAAGCCGATTTCATCTGAGGTTGTTGAATTATCCACAGAAAGATCAACACGATAGAGTTTAGGATTCTCAGGGCTCCAAAGCTGAAGTTTCTTTGCAGCCACCTTTAGTATAGCGCTTACTCGGCCCTCAGCATCAGTAGTAAGCTGCTTTTCGAGTTTCAACTCTGGGATATTGACTACCACCTTATGGCCAGCCTCCTTGGCACTCAACTTGGCAGAGAAAGTAATCTCCTTCCACTTTCCACTTTCCTCTTTCCTCAAAAGTTGCAGGTCGTAATCCTCCAGATAAACCTGAGGCACCTTAACCAACTTCACATCACGAGTGATGCCGCCATAGTTCCACCAGTCGAATATCTGGGTTGGTACATCCTCTGCATGGCGTTTGTTATCTACCTTAACAATCACAGTGTTCTCACCCTTAACCAACAGATTGCTGATATCATAATTGAATGGTGTGAAACCACCAATATGATGTCCAGCCTTCTTGCCATTCACCCATACGTGACAATCGTAGTTTACTGCACCAAAATACAGCAAGGTGCGACAATCCTGCATAGGTACAGCCTCGAAACTCTTCTTAAACCATACGGTTCCTTCGTAGAAGAACAATCGCTCATCCTGTGTATTCCAGTCTGATGGAATCTTCATCGTTGGCGACTTGTCGAAATCATACTCTATCAGATCCTCTGGTTTCTGAGGCTTAGCATTGCGGAAGAATCCCCAAGAAGTTGGATTCATACGATAATCGTAGTAGCCCTCCTCCTGAACATCAACGATGTAGTTCCACTCGCCATTAAGCGAACAACTCTCGTAGGCATTTACATTCTGAATCAATGGCAATTCGTCTGCTGAAACTGTGAGCACAGAGCCCACAGCCAGCAGCATAGTAGATAGTAGTTTTTTCATTTTTATCTGGTTTTATTTAATTATAAGTCCTCCATTAGGCTGGATGGTAACCTTAGCCTTACCCTTCTTGTCGAGCTTGAGTGTTGTCATTGTTGGTTCGCCCTTCTTCTGATCGTCTACATAGATAGTAGGTGTCTTACCAGCAAACATCGTAAGATTGAGGGTAAGCTTAACAGGCTCCTTCTGAGCATTCAGGCCAGCGATATACCAATCGGCACCATGACGACGAGCCAGAACTACATACTTGCCAGGATAACCATCGATGAAACAAGTCTCGTCCCAAGTAGTAGGCAGAGCCTTCAGGAAGTCGAGCTCGAATTGTGGCAACTCCTGCAGATTGTTTGGATACATGGCTACACACTGGATAGAAGTCTGGTTGGTGATACCAGAAGCCATCTCGAAAATGTCAGTAGTCTTGCGAGAGTGACGGCTCTTGTTGTCGCGACTCAGATACTTATTCATAATCACACCGCCCCAGTCGATAGATGCCACAGCATTGCGGCAGAATGGATGAAGTGTGAGATCGAATGGCTCGTGGATGGCAGCACCCTCGCCAAAGAATACGTTCTCGCTAGCCAAAACAGCCTCAGAAGCTACGTAGTTGGGGAACATGCGCTCCCAACCGCGAGGCAGGGTACATCCATGGAAGATACACTGAATACCATAACGGTTGGCATCTGCCATAATATCCTCGTAGAGCTGCAAAGTCTCCTGTTTGTCGCCTCCAAAGAAGTCGACCTTGATGCCCTTAACACCAATCTCCTGCAGCCACTTGAACTCACGATTGCGAGCCAGCGATGTGTTCAGGCAATTGCGTGGTCCCTGAGGTGCATCGTTCCAATAACCGTTTGAGTTGTACCAAAGCATCAGCGATACGCCCTTAGACTGGGCATAGCGAGAAAGTTCTACCATTTTGTCGCGTCCTATCTGAGTGTCCCAAAGGGCATCTACCAAGCAATACTCATAGCCCATAGTAGAAGCAAGGTCGATCAGCTGAACCTGATCTTTATAATTGGTAGCACCATCCTGCCAGATGAGCCAGCTCCAGGTGTAGCGTCCAGGCTTGTAATCGTAAGCAGGCTCGTAGAGTGGATCTACAACATCGTAACTTACGGTTGTCTCAACGATTGGCTTAAGTGTAGAACCCACTGTAATGGTGCGCCAAGGAGTCTCAGCTGGCAATGACATAGCAACAAACTCTGAACCGAATCCACCATTTTCGCCCTTGTCAGGGAATGCGATGGTATAGCCTACACCAGGCTGATAATCAGATACATGCGTACCGCAGTAAGCACCAGTAGTACCAGTCTCACTAACCAGAGCCCAACCATCAGGCAGATGGAACATCAATGGGAAAGTATAGCCACGACCGTAGTGCGACTTTACGTTCATCTGTCCGTCTACGCTGTAGCCCTCCTCATAACTTGGTTTGGTGTTAGCCCAACCTGTTTCTGGACCAATCTGTGGCGTGATAAACGTGGTAGTTCCATCAGGGAAGTTAAAGCTTGTGGCCTCACCAAACACCAGTGTACGCTGCTTGTCGCGAGGGCCCTTTGCAATACCATACTTAAATGCTACATCGTTGTCCGACACCATAAAGGTGATAGTCATCTTAAGTTTTTTCTCGTTCTCGACAGTCAGCACCAGTTTGTTGGCCTTGTAGTCGATGTGCGACTTCTTGATGGTACGCATATCATAATGCTTCTCAACGGCCTCAGTCTTGTTAGCCACAATCTTCAGTCCGTTTACCAGGTCGCCAATACTTGTGTTAAGTCCCAAGTTAGATTTTGCAACCATCTGTTTGCCGTCCAGCGATACCTGATAAGTAGCCTTGCCACCCTCATCGCTCACCACGACTTCCAGATTTCCACTAGGTGATTTCACCTTTACCTCCTCTGCTCCACAGAGACTTGTAGCCATAAGTGCAGCTACCAAACATACCTTTCTGATCATTCTATTTTGTAATATTATGGTTTTTGGTTGCAAAGATACAAATTATATATTAAGGTAGAAAGCCTATCAACGTTAAGAAATTGTAAAAGTCACACTTCTCGTCTCAATTATCTAAAGTTTGTTAATTATCGCATTCTCCATACAAGAAATCAATACCATTGTAATTATATCAGATGGAACAGAACAACAAATGCCTAAAGTTATGGAGTTACAAACCTACCTATTAGTAAAAAACCTGCGAATCCTTTTGGTGGTTTGCATAATTTGCTGTATCTTTGCATGCGATTTCGAGTATCAAGCATAAATTTAGACGTGAAAAAGGTATTTTGTTTTATCATCTGTATGATGACATTCGTACAGAATATTGAGGCTCAGGATTATTTTTCCTCCGCTTCAAATTTTGCTCGTCTTTACGTAGGACCAATCGAACCACAGTATCAGACATGGGTTTGGAAAGACTGTCCCTATTATAAAGACAACACCTGTACTTATTTAGGCCGCATCAGCTATCATGGTGTGGTGTATGATAATGTACCACTACGTTATGACCTGTACAAACAGAGAATAGTTGTATTATCACCAGCACACAATGCTTTTTGTCTGCCTGCGCAGGAGCACATTGACTGGTTTGAGTTGGAAGGTCTCAGATATGTACACGCTCCACATGACAGCACACGATACACGGCTATACTATGCGACGGAAGCACTAATGGGATACGTCTATATCATAGCATTTGGAAGGTCTACGATGGTGAAATACCTTTTGAAGGTAGAATATACCAGAAAACCCTTGCTAATCACGAGAACTACACGCTCATCACTACTGACGGTGCAATCCACAATGTAAAACGTGCAAAGGATGTAGTTAAGCTGTTTCCTGAACAGAAGAAACAGATAAGGAAGTGGGTAAGACAGAATCATCTGTCGTTCTCGAAGAATCATCGCGAGCAAAGCCTAATGAAGGTAGTTGAAACACTTTCTGGCTCTCCAATACAGGAGGATTTTAATAACAAGTCTATTGATAATGACTTGCAGCAGAGCAACGAATCCACAATCCAAAACGTAGTAACCCCCATCACAAAACCTATAGACGAGAAAGCGCTAATTGCAGGCATTCCCGTTCTTGACAGTGATACCATCACTACGACAGCAGGCTCTAAAAACACAAGGACATACATAGTGCCAGGTGTGAAGAAAGCTAAGAGGAGCATTGCCGACGATCAGGAACTTGCAGAGATTGTCGTAGTAGCTGGCCGTCAGTCGACTGTACAGAGTACTACGATGGGAGCAGAGAAGTTTAAACCGCAACTGCTGAAGAATATCCCATCAGCCTTTGGCGAGTCGGACATCATGAAAGTAGTACTCACTCTGCCAGGAGTAACATCTGTGGGCGAAGCTTCGAGCGGATATAACGTCAGAGGAGGAGCAACAGACCAGAATCTGATACTATTCAATGGCGGCACAGTTTACAATCCATCACATCTGTTCGGACTGTTCACGTCGTTTAATTCAGATGCAGTTGAGGACGTAGAACTTTTCAAGTCAAGCATTCCAGCAGAATATGGAGGCAGAATAAGTAGTGTACTGAAAGTGAACTCGAAAGAGGCAAACATGCAAAAACTTACAGGTTCAGCAAGTATTGGCGTACTTACCAGCAAAGCGAATATTGAGATACCTATCGTCAAAGATCATGTGTCGCTGATGCTTAATGGTCGTACAACGTATAGCGACTGGATACTCAAACAGTTACCAGAAAACAGCGGCTATAAAAACGGTTCAGCAAACTTCTTCGACCTTGGCGGAGTACTTACATGGAAACTTAACAGTATGCATCGCCTGAAGGTATACGGATATTGGAGTAAGGACAAGTTCTCATTCAGTTCAGAAGACAACTATGGATATCAGAATCGTAGTGTATCTGCAGAATGGCGATCTATTCTGAATGAAAAGATAACAACCACGATTTCTGCCGGCCTTGACCACTATGACTACTTCAATGAAGACAGGAGCGTACCTTCTATGGCAGCACGACTCAGTTTTGGTATCGACCAACTATGGGGCAAGCTGCATATCCGCCAGCGTCTAACAGAGAATCAAACCCTATCTTATGGTCTCACCCTACAACATTACAATGTGCAGGCAGGTAAGTACGAGCCTGTTGGTGACAGATCACGCATAACGATAGACCAGTTACAGAAAGAAAAAGCGCTAGAAAGTGCTGCATATATTGACTATGAGCGTTCGCTGACTGAAAAGCTGACAGTTTCTGCCGGCTTGCGTTATTCTATGTATAATGCACTTGGTCCACGCGACGTGAATATCTACTACGACGGCGAACTCCCTACTGAAGAATCCCTGTTGGAAACACGTCACGAAACTGGTATCATCAAGACGTATCATGCTCCAGAGATACGCCTTTCGGCTCGCTATGCCATAAAGGATAACCTATCCGTAAAGGCAGGCTTCAACACCATGCACCAATATATACATAAGGTGTCGAATACCTCAATTATGTCGCCTACAGATATCTGGAAGCTATCCGACCTAAACATCAAGCCACAAAACGGATGGCAACTTGCTGTTGGTATCTATAACGAGACCATTGACAAGAAATATGAGTTCTCTGCCGAAGCATACTACAAACATATTGGCGACTATCTCAACTATCGCAGCTCGGCAGTTCTGCTGATGAATCACCACCTTGAGACAGACGTTATCTCTACCAAAGGAAAAGCCTACGGTCTGGAACTTCAGGTAAAGAAACCTCTAGGAAAGATGAATGGATGGGTAAGCTACACATTCTCACGCTCATTACTCCGTCAGGACGACAAGAGAGTTGCAATGCCTCTTAACGACGGAGAATGGTATCCATCAGAATACGACAGGCCACACGAGGTGAAGGCCGTGCTAAACTACAAGTTTACAGAGAGATACAGCCTTTCAAGCAATTTCAACTATGCCACAGGACGTCCTACGACAATACCTGCAGGCAAGTATTACGACACATATAATCGGAAATACATGCCCTACTATACAAACCGCAACACGTATCGCATTCCTGACTATATGCGTCTGGATCTTGCGTTTAACATAGAGCCCACCCACCGACTAACAAGTTTTCTTCACACCTCGTTCTCTGTAGGTGTATACAATGTACTAGCACGCAAAAATGCCTATAACATTTATTATGTAAGCGAAGGTGGAGGTATAAAAGGCTATAAGCTATCTGTGTTTGGTACTGCCATTCCCTATGTTTCACTTAATATACGATTCAACTAAGATATGACAAAAATGTATAAAAAGCTCTATATAGTTCTATGCCTGATATTAGGTGTAAGCACATTGTCAGGCTGTATCGAAGAGTATGAAGCAGACATCCCGACAGACGATGCAGAAATGCTCGTTGTCGAAGGTACTATAATATCTTCAGCTACTAATACGTTCTATCTGTCGTATACGCAGGGACTATTATCATCCTATGCTTCTCAAAAGATAATAGGAGCTAATGTTTCTGTACGCGGAACTGACGGATCGGAGTATACTGCCCAGGACAACTACGGAAACTACACCTGCGATATTGACGAGCTTAATCCTGACGTGAAATATTATCTGCATATCGACATTGATGGCGAGATATACGAATCAGAGCCCCAAAAACCTCTGCGTACAGAGAAGATAGAAGATATCAAGGGAGTACAGAACACGCCAAATAGTAATATCGATATACTCGTTACACCTGCACAGCCCTTTGAACCCGACAGGGTAAACTATTATTCGTGGACTTACGACGAAACATGGGAAGTACATCCTGACTATAGTACCGAGATGTATTTTGACACAGAGAAAAAGACTCGAATTCTAGAAACTGAAAAAAACTTGTTCCCTTTACGCGGATGGAAGGACGCTAAAGGTTCGTCAATAATGATAGGTTCGAGCATAAATTACGAAGGTCAGCATATACATGAACTAAAGATGTACGACATTTCCAATAGCAGCGAACGTTTATATTATAAGTATAGCGGACTGGTACACCAACGTGCCATTACAAAGGGTGAGTATGAGTATGAGCTTGCACGACGTCAGGCTGGCTCAGAGATGGGAGGCTTATTCACCCCCCAACCATCGTCATTACCGACAAATATCCGTTGTCTTACTTCAAACAAGCACGTGATTGGATTTGTGGGATGTTCGCAGAACACCAGTGATTACAGGTTTTTCCTCAATTCATCAGAGTTTTTCATTAATAATTACGGCACAGGTGATAAACGCATATGGCTTGATGACTGTAATGAGGATGATTGCATAAATATGGTAGAAAGAGGTTATTACCTGTGCGAATGGATAGACGAAAGGGGGAATAACGGCACACTGCGAACTGCATGGGCTACTTTATATCAGCTAGATGTAAGAGCCAGAGGTGCATATATCGAAAAACCAGATTATTGGGATTTAAATACTAATATAAGTTACTAAGATGAACAACAGAATATTATCACTTATAACTGCATTGGTGCTTACCCTATGCGCCTTTGCTACAAGCATTAATACTGATCGGCAATGGTATCTTGCTGGCGAGGCAATGAAGGTGGACATCAGCATAGACAATGCACTAATTGCTTACGCAGAACTGTGCGACATTAACAGTTTAGCAGCAGGCGTCGTCATTAGCCTGAATGAAGGCAAAGGAACTGGAACAATCGAACTGCCTTCCAACCTACATAGTGGATACTACGTATTATCTGTCTATACTCGCGACAAAGCAAACGTATCAAATAAGCTTGTTGCTATCATTAACACTCTTCACAAGAGCAAAGATGATGACATCGAATGGGTATTATGTGATAGTACTCGCCTTGCGAGCGAACAAGGGTCGAGCAGCAGGGCAACATGCGTTGGAGCTGCAGAACTGGTAAACAAGAAGAACATCGATGTACGCGAAACGGAAGGCCATATCATCAAGGCACGCATTAAGAATGTATATGGTGGAGAGTGCTTTAATGGTAGCCAGATTCGCCCTGCATTAAGCATCGTAGGTAAGCAAATACATTATTTCGAGGGCAAGATGATTAATGATTCTATTGCAGAATTCTTCACCTACGCAATTCATGGCAAACAACCATTAGTACTCTCTGCCGAGTCGTCCACTGGCGTGAGTCTGCCTATTGAGATGATCAGTCCGTTTGAAACACTACTACCCAAGAAACTTCCCCATCTTGTGTTCAATTACAATCGTAGCGAGGTAGAAGCCCGTTCGCTTGATATGCAACGACATCAGATAGCCATTGCCCCAGCTAAGCACGAATTACAATTAGGAGAAATCGAAGATGCTACAGCTGAAGATGGTGTTCCCTTGGATTATAACGAAACAGTATTTGGAACAAAACCTGAACTAAGCTATAATCTTGACGAATACCGTCAATTTCTCACAATCAGAGAAGTTATACTAGAATATGTGCTCTGCGTCAGCAAGAGAAAGATAAATGGCGTACCACGACTGATAGTACGAAAAGAGGACGCCCATTACGACAGCACATGGCCTACATTGGTTCTGATAGATGGTATGCCTGTAATCGACATCGAACGTCTGCTTAATTATGATGCACGCCGCATCCACTATATCAATATCTATGGCGACCAATTCATATTTGGCAATGGTGTGTATAATGGAATCCTGTCGTTTATCACACGATCAGGACGACTGACTAATTATCCGACAGAGCCCAACATGCAATATCTGGTGTACGAATTCCCTAAATAAATTTGGGATTTTGCTCACTTATTCGTATCTTTGCAGGCGATTATGCATACTAGCAAGTATAAATATGTTTCGATAGTAAGTGCAGCGACAGTATTGCTGTTGCTTGCATTATATATGTGGATGACCTATCGCTCTGTAACTAAGGACATTACAGAGCGCGCAGGCAACCAGCTAACATGGGCTATGTTTTACGAGGGTTATACTCGTGCAGACATTGTCACTAAAGACGATACCCTCAGCTTGGCAGAGGCTCGAGGTAATATTTCTCTTGCGTCATCAGTAGAAGGTATTAACGATGCATTGAGCAAGGACTACCATTCAGAGATTTCGCTCGACACTGTTGCTATATACGTAGACTCACTACTTAGTGTTGCAGAGATTAATCGCAACGTAACTGTGCTTGAAATTGATGCATCAGGGGATATAATAAGAAAGAACAACGACAACAACACATCGTGGTCAATAATGACTCACCCAGTAAGCATTCGCAGAGATCAGTCCAGGGCTATTCAACTTGCGCTAAACAATCCCTATCCAGAGCTGGCTCAGAAACTTAGTCCTCTATTCTTGTTAAGTGCATTTATCCTTGGTTTCTTCGCCATCATCATAGTGCAACTTCTTAGGTTTATTACAGAACAGGAACAGATGGCCGAACTACGCAACGACTTCTCGTATGCAATGGTTCACGACATGAAATCGCCGCTTTCATCGATAATTATGGGTGCCCACTTCCTGCATAGCGGTAAGGTCGACGACAAACCACAGATTAAAGAAAAGTACTATACTATCATCGAAGAAGAGGCAGAACATCTATTAGCCCTCGTCAACAAACTGCTCACCATCTCGAAACTCGAGAACAAAAAGCTGATTCTGAACAAATGGGATATAGATATCGAGCCAATAATTGCCGATTTAATCGACAAAGCGAAGGCTAAGGCGGATAAACCTTTAGAGATAGTTACAGACTTAAAGATAAGAAATGTACTGGCCGATGAGCAATACCTGACAGAGGCAATTGCAAATCTGCTGGATAACGCCATAAAATACTCTAAGGACGAAATAAAAATCAAGATTTCATCGATAGATACAGATAAAAACGTACTATTGAAGGTACGTGATAACGGCATAGGAATCACCAAGGAAGAGCAACAGATTATTTTCGACAAGTTTGGTCGAGCCGCCATCCACGAGAAGAATCGTAAAGGTGGGGTTTCAGGCTTCGGCTTAGGCTTAAACTATGTCGACCAGGTGATGCAAGCCCATGGTGGTAAGGTTACTGTATCTAGTGAGAAAGACAAATATTCAGAATTTACTCTTTATATTCCTAAGAACGTATGATAAAGTTATTGTTAGTTGAAGACGACGAATCGCTCGCTTATATCGAGAAGACTGGTCTGGAAGATATCATTGGTGGCTACGAAGTATCTACTGCCAAGAATGGTAAAGAAGGTGTAAAAGCTTGGGAAGAGATTCACCCAGACGTTATCATCTCTGACATCGACATGCCTGTAATGAATGGCTTCGAGATGGTGGAACGCATTCGCGAGACTGATGGCGATGTCATCATCATCTTCACCTCAGCTCTTACCTCGCCCAACGATGTTAAGGCTGGTTATCGTCTAGGCATCAATAACTATGTAAAGAAACCATTCGTTCCAGAGGAGTTAGATGCTCACATCCAAGCACTTATGAAGATGCGTGGTGGTGCTAAGACCCAAAACGAGACAAGCCACTATAAGCTTGGCAAATACACTTTGGACGCTAATCACGCGACCCTTCGTAACGATGAAACGGGCGAAACTCAGACCACAACCCAGCGAGAAGCACAAATCCTTCAGCTTCTGGCAGAGAACAAGAACAATGTGGTACGCAGAGAAGCCATCCTGAGCCGCTTTTGGAATACTGAAGACGACTACTTTGCATCGAGAAGTCTCGACGTCTTCATCAACAAACTCAGAAAACTGCTTGCTGACGAGCCTAAGATAAATCTGAAAACAGTTCGTGGTATTGGTTTACAGTTGTTAGTAGAAGATTAACATTTCCCTTAATAGTAACGCGAGTACTTACGTAGGAGTACTCCAGTCCTTCAGTTAGAGGACTCGAGTCCTTTAGGCGGAGGACTGCAGTCCTTCAGTAGGAGGACTGAGAGCATATAATTATTAATCAATGGGTTTGTATGGTTCCATCGCATTAAAGGCGAGATAGACACCTGCACCAGCCACGAGAACAACAATAAGGAACCACCACGCAATGGCTGGAATGCCTACCAAGCACAGCATGACAATCCAGAACGTCACATCACCTACAATAATAGGCAGAATGCTACGAGTGTAATGATACATCATTCCTTCTATTTGCGCAATCATATATACAGGATACATCAGCGAAGCGGAGCTGTTAATCAAGCAGAAAATCGCCATAATGGCAGCATATATCTGAATGATCAAGCCAGGACGATGTTTCCAATTCCATTCTAATAACTCACGAAGCACAGCCCCATAGATAACCAGATTGGCTGTGGCCTCAATGATGATTAGCATAAGGATGGAAAACACAAGGTGCTGATGCATCCATGAATACGATTCTGCCACGATTTCTCTGGTGAAACCCCGCTCGATATCTTTGTCAAGCATCAGATGGTAAAACACAGCCATACCTGCCATCGCCATGATCATGCCAACATAGAGCTTCCAACTGACAGACTTTGGCGACTTAGGTATTCTACCTGTTGTATAACTCGCAAAACCCAACTTAAGGAATACCCACTGTAAGATGGCACATAATATAATAACGAATACAGAACCAACTCCCACCATATAAGTCATAGAAGAGGTGGTTCCAACCTTATCACCATTAAAACCATCGATGAAACCGGCAACAAACCCAGCAGTCGCACCACCAACGAATACCACACCAAGTGTGATACCCAACGCCAACAGTAGATACATCATTGCCTTCTTCATCACCTTTGTATTATTATATCGAGTGCAAAGGTACGATGAATTTCTTATAATAATATAAAAAGGTATGTTATCTTTAGGTTAAATCTTTTAACTTACTTTTCTTTATAGATAACATTGTTAGCTCCACTGGTAATCTTCAGTGCCTCAGGATGCTCCTTGATAAACGAATCGATGTGACGAACACGCTTATCTTCCAGAATTTCATCCACAGCAATCAGGATACCCGTCTCTTCCACATCACCAAAACCATAATTGATAGCTGTACCAAACAACTTCATGGTAGGCGAAAGACTCATATAGGCATTAACCAATGGTGGAATGTTATATCCCAACTTTCGTATTTCACCATTAAGTACACGATAATCATCCTTGAATGATTTACCACCGAACAGAGACTCCAATTCTTTAGGATCAGTCTCCAATTCCAGCGGTTTCATCGGAATAATCAGCTTCTCTTTGTCATCAAAGTGTTTCTTAAGGAAGTATAGAATCATATCACGTCCCTTGCGGATATACGATGGATACATGGTCATCTTACCAAAGAAATACTTTACGTTGGGTTTGATAACCGTAAGAGCGCCAAGTCCATCCCAAAGATTATCAAGAGCAAAAAGACTCTTGGCACCCATACGAGAACTCTGATAAGGAAGAGAAACAAAAGAACGACCGAGTTCGATAGTCCAAGGTGCATAATCCTTAATAAACTTCTCAGAGAAATGGAACATATGACTAGTAGCCAGGATAGGCTGTCCCTTATCGTCGTAATCCCAATCGGTACCAAGCAGATAACGGTAACCACCAATAATCTCTTCTGCCTCTGGATTCCAGACAATCAACTGCTTATAGCAATTCTCACATATATCGAACTCATCGATATCCATATCCTTGCCAGTACCTCCACCAGCCTCGCGGAAAGCAATCTCGCGAAGTCGTCCAATCTCCTTCATTACATTAGGAGCATTATGGGCTGTTATGACATATATCTCATTATGACTCTTATTTGTCATTCTGAGCTGGCGTTCTGGAGTAAGCTCACTTTTGAGTACCTCTTTGGCTATAGGCTGGATAATTTCCTTTTCCATTCTCTCTTTCTTAAAAAGTTTATAGTTTATAGACCTGTTCTCTTACAAATTCAGCCCATTCCATCGGCGTTTTAGACTTATCAAATGTCTGCCAGGGAATAGGCTTACCTATCTTAACTTCGAAGGTTTTATGCACATTTTTGTACATTTCATCGACAAGAAACAGCATTGCCAGATTAAATGGCAGATGCTTATCGCTGAAGTTGGCCAAGCGATAGAAGAACTTGCTGTTTTCGCCACTAAAGTGGATAGGCACAACATCTCGCTGATATTCAACACTCTTAGAAATGAACGTCTTCTTCCAAGGAAGATCCTTAATCACTCCGTTCTGCTTTCGCGAGCAGATTCCTGCAGGGAACATCAACATATGATGATCGCTCTTGAATCCAGCTTCAACCATCGCAGGAAAGTTGCGGCTCTGATTACCCGTCTTGTTGATAGGAATACACAACGGAGCAAGTCCTGGTAAATTCATCAGCAAATCGTTAACCAGATAGCGGAAGCGTCCATCATAGAATCTTCCGACAATGGCACCAAGTGCCACACCATCTTCACCACCAAGCGGGTGATTACTTACAAATGTATATAGCTTACCATCGTTAGGATCAGGAAGATTCTCCTTGCCTACGATGTTCAAAGTCATATCTAGGTATTTTACGCATTCCTCAAGCCACTCCACACCAGTCTTATCGCGACTTTCCCAAAGAAAGGCGTTCACCTGGTCCTGATGAGCCACCTTTTTAAGCCAGCTTATCAGAGGTTTAGGCACAAATTTAGCCTTTGCACCCATCTTGCTTTTGAGGATCTGATCTATATCGATCGTTTGCTCTGTTACTGTCGTCATTTCTCTCCTATGCACTAACAAGTTGCAAAAATAGCACATTTCTTTGAATAATGAGCAAAAATTGAAGAAAAAACTTTGTTTTTAAATGTATTTAGGAATGAAGAGGGCTTTTAATCATCAAAAAAAGGTTAAAAATAAAAAAAAGTGGGGAATTGTGGTGTAAAGTGGGGAAAATTAACTAATTTTGCGCCGAATTTCATTATTAAATAGGTGCGTATGCGTTTTATAGGTAATATAGAGGCAAAAATAGACGCTAAAGGAAGAGCCTTCCTGCCAGCAATTTTCCGCAAGGTGCTACAAGCATCTGGCGAGGAAAGTCTGGTGCTGAGAAAGGATGTCTTCCAAAACTGTCTAGTTCTATATCCTGAAAGCGTGTGGAACGAACGATTAGACCTGTTAAAATCGCAGCTACGCCCCTGGATGCATACCCACCAACAGATTTTCCGCCAGTTCGTATCCGAGGCGGAAGTGGTTGCACTTGATGGTAATGGACGTTTCCTAATCTCCAAGCGACTGATGAAAGTGGCAGAAATAGAACAGGATGTCCAGTTTATCGGCATGGACAACACTATCGAGATTTGGTCACCTGAGAAATTGAAGCAGACCCTGAAGAGCGAAGAGGAATTCGGTATCGAATTTGAAAAAATCATGAACATCAGCGATAATCTATGATTACTACCGCCGAGACATATCACGTACCAGTGCTACTCTATGAGAGCATAGACGGACTTGACATCAAGTCCGACGGCATTTATATTGACGTTACTTTTGGAGGTGGCGGACATAGTAAGGAGATACTGAAGAGACTCGGAAAAAAGGGGCACTTATATAGTTTCGACCAGGACCCCGATGCAGAAAAGAATATCGTAAATGATAGTCGCTTTACGTTCGTAAGAAGCAACTTCAGATATCTAAAGAACTGGATGCGCTACTATGGTATCGACCACATTGACGGTCTTTTGGCCGATCTTGGAGTATCTAGTCATCATTTTGACGACGAAACACGCGGATTTTCATTCCGTTTCGACGCACCTTTAGACATGCGAATGAACAAGCGAGCCGGGACTACTGCTGCTGAGATACTTAACAACTACAGCGAAGAGCTGTTGGCAGACATCTTCTACATTTACGGAGAACTAAAGAATGCCAGAAAGATTGCCGCAACTATAACCAAAGCTCGAAACGAGAAGAAAATCGAGACTACCGGTGATTTTCTACACGTGACAGAAAAACTTTTCCAACGTGAGAGAGAAAAAAAGGAGATGGCAAAAATGTTCCAAGCACTCCGCATAGAGGTAAACCACGAGATGGACGCTCTAAAGGAAATGCTGAACGGAGCCAAAGATTTACTATGCGATGGTGGACGACTATCAGTCATCACCTACCACTCGCTCGAAGATCGCATCGTAAAGAATATGATGAAAGCAGGCAATGTGGAAGGAAAGATAAAGCAGGACTTCTTTGGACGAGTCGAAGCTCCCTTCCGTCTGATTAACAACAAAGTAATAGTGCCCAGCGACGAGGAACAACAGCAGAACCCACGAAGCAGAAGCGCAAAACTGAGAGTAGCTGAAAAGATTTAGAGAAAGAGAGAAAGTATAGATGAGAAAGAACAACGACATAGAACTGGAAATGCAGAATAATATCGAGGAGCACCCCGCGATTGAGGAAGATATAAGCCTTATTGAAGAGGCCTCCGAGATGAAAGAGCATGCCAAGAAAACCATCCAGAAGATTAAGGATAAGGTCAAGGAGGAAGATCCCAAACTTACCGCATCCCTGAACTTGAGGACAATACTTGGCGGCGACTTCCTGACTGCCGAAATGGTGCGCAAGCAGTTATGGCTGTTTGTGCTCATGGTGTTCTTCACCATAATCTACGTCGCATCGAGATATCAGTGTCAGCAAGACCTGATTACTATCGACAAGCTAGAGAAGGATTTGCTTGATGCAAAGTACAAGGCACTTTCCAGTTCAAGTACCCTTACAGAGATGTGCCGTGAGAGCCATGTGCTCGATGCACTGAAACAGAACAAAGATTCGCTGCTCCACATATCGGATCAGCCACCATATATAATTAATGTACCCGAATAATAAGAGATGAGTAAGTTCAATAACGATAAGGTCATGCCACGCTACTTCGCTATCGCAGTAGTACTAACGCTTATTGGTTTTGCCGTTGTAGGTAAGGCCATGTATATCATGACCGCAAAGAAGGACTATTGGACTCAGGTAGCATCTCGACTGAAGCGCGACAGTGTGGTAGTTAAGCCTAATCGCGGAAACATCCTAAGCTGCGATGGCCAACTTATGGCCAGCAGTATCCCAGAGTACATGGTATACATGGACTTCCAGGCTGGCGCCGACGATTCTATCGGCCGACACAAGCGCGACTCTATCTGGGCTGAGAATATTGATACTATCTGCTATGGACTGAATCAGATATTCCCACAAAAATCGGCAGCAGAATTCAAGGCACATTTGCTGGAAGGCAAGAATACCATATCAAAGAACGGTGTGAAAGGATCGCGCAACTGGAAGATCTGGCCAAAGCGTATCGATTACAACACCTTCTGCGAGGTTCACAATTTGCCAATCTTTAAGGAGCGAGCTTATAAAGGAGGATTCCATTGGGAAACTTTCAACTCACGTCGTAAACCTTTCGGTACTCTGGCACAACGAACCATTGGAGAGATGTTTGGTGCAAAAGATAGCGCCAAAAATGGTCTTGAGCTTTCGCTCGACACGCTGCTTAGAGGAAAGAACGGTCTGATGCATCGTCGCAAGATTCTAAGTAAGTATCTTGACATCCCCGTACTCTCACCAGAGGATGGAGTTGACGTTGTAACTACAATCGACGTTGGTATGCAGGACTTGGCCGAGCGCGCCTTGGTAGACGAGTTGAAGGAAATCAATGGCGAAATGGGCGTTGCCATACTAATGGAAGTTAAAACAGGCGACGTAAAAGCTATCGTAAATATGACCCGAGGCCAGGACGGCAACTACTACGAGATGGTAAACAACGCTATCAGCTATCGTTGCGAACCTGGTTCTGTGTTCAAGGTAGCCTCGTTCCTCGTAGCACTGGATGACGGAGTAATTGACACCACAATGACCATTCCAACAGGATGTGGCGTAATGGAAATGCATGGTAGACCAATGAAGGACCACAACTGGCGTCGCGGAGGCTATGGCACCATTAATGTAGCTCGAGCACTTGAGGTTAGTTCTAATATCGGTGTAAGCTACTTGATTGACAAATACTATGGCAGCAATCCTCGTAAATACGTTGAGGGACTATATCGAATCGGTATCCATGAGGACTTGAAACTGCCGTTGGTAGGTTATCATACCCCTATGATACGTATGCCGGACACTAAAACCACAGATAGGGCCAAGTATTGGAGTAAGACTACCCTACCCTGGATGAGCATTGGATACGAAACACAGATTGCCCCCATCAATACCGTTGCATTCTATAATGCGATTGCTAATGACGGTAAAATGATGCAACCTCGATTTGTAAAACAGTTGATGAAGAACGGCGAAGTTATCCGTGAGTTTGAGCCTGTTGTGCTGAAAGAACGTATTGCCAAACCACAGACCATCAAGACTATGCAGACCATCCTTGAGCATGTAGTAAGTCAGGGACTTGGTAAGAAAGCTGGTTCAAGATCATTCAAGGTGGCAGGAAAGACCGGTACAGCTCAGGTGGCCGACCAATATGGAAGCTACCACTCAGGTGTTACACGTTACTGGCTCAGTTTTGCAGGTTTCTTCCCTGCAGACAATCCACGATACACCTGCATCGTATGTCTTAAAAAGTCTGGCCTCCCCGCTTCTGGTGGTGGTATGAGCGGTGTGGTATTCCATCATATTGCCGAAGGTGTAATGGCTCAGAATCTTAAGCGCAACGTTGATGCAGCTCGCGATGCATCGTCAGTTATGACTCCTGATGTAAAAAAAGGTGATAACGCTGCTGCAAACTATGTACTTTCTAGTCTTGGAGCCAAAGCTAAGAGATACAGCAATTATCGCGAAGTTAGCAAGCACCAGGTACCAGATGTTACGGGAATGGGCGCGAAAGATGCCGTTTATCTGCTAGAAAGTCGACACATAAAGACCCGATTGAAGGGAAGAGGAAAAGTTAAGTCACAAAGCATCCACGCTGGCTCTGCAGTTAAGCAGGGAATGGTGTGCGAACTAGTTTTAGATTAATATATATAATAAGGTATAAGGATATGAGATTAAATGAACTGCTCAAGAATGTAGAAACACTCAACATCATTGGTGATGTTGATGTGGAGATTACAGGTGTCAACATTGACTCCCGTCGTATAGAGAAGGGACATCTTTTTGTTGCCATTCCAGGCACCGTTACGGATGGACACAAGTTCATTCCAAAAGCTATTGAGCTAGGAGCTACAGCTGTATTATGCGAGAAAATACCAGAAGAACAGACTCCTGAAGTAACATACGTTCAGGTTGCCTCTACAGAAGATGCTGTAGGCAAGGCTGCCACACTGTTTTACGGCGATCCTTCAAGGAAACTGAAACTCGTAGGTGTAACAGGAACCAACGGCAAGACCACCATCGCCACCTTATTATATAATATGTTCCGCAAGTTCGGACACAAGTGTGGCCTGCTCTCAACTGTATGCAACTATATCGAGGGTGAAGCAATACCAGCCGACCATACTACTCCCGACCCTATCGAGCTGAACCGATTGCTGGCCCAGATGGTTGATGCTGGATGTGAATATGCGTTTATGGAGTGTTCTAGCCACGCCATCGCACAGAAGCGTATCGGCGGACTGAAGTTTGCTGGCGGATTGTTTACCAATCTCACCCGCGACCATCTGGATTACCACAAGACATTTGAAAACTATCGTGATGCCAAAAAGGCGTTCTTCGATGGTCTCGACAAAGATGCATTCGCGATAACCAATGCAGACGACAAGAACGGAATGGTAATGGTCCAGAACTGTAAAGCACAGATCAAGACCTACTCTACCCGCACAATGGCCGACTTCAAGGCTAAGATTATCGAGTGCCATTTCGAAGGAATGTATCTCGACATCAACGGCAAGGAGGTTGGCGTTCAGTTCATCGGAAAGTTCAACGTAAGCAACTTGTTGGCAGTTTATGGAGCAGCAGTAATGTTGGGCAAGAAACCTGAGGACATCCTACTGATTCTCAGTACATTGAAGAGTGTTAACGGCCGTCTGGAGCCTATCCATTCACCAGAAGGTTATACTGCAATCGTTGACTACGCCCATACCCCCGATGCTCTCGAGAATGTACTCAACGCAATCCATGAAGTACTTAACGGCAAGGGAAAGGTTATAACCGTTTGTGGTGCTGGCGGCAATCGCGACAAAGGCAAGCGTCCCATCATGGCACAAGAAGCAGTCAAGCAGAGCGATAAGGTCATCATCACCTCGGATAATCCACGATTCGAAGAGCCACAGGATATTATAAACGACATGCTGGCAGGTCTCGACCAGAAGCAGATGAAGAAAGTACTAAGCATCGTAGACCGCCGAGAGGCTATACGCACAGCATGTATGCTGGCCGAAAAGGGCGATGTTATTCTCATTGCAGGCAAGGGTCACGAAGACTATCAGGAGATTAAGGGTGTTAAGCACCACTTCGATGACAAGGAAGTAGTAAAGGAAATATTTAATTCATAATAAATAGCATATGTTATACTATCTGTTCAGATTCCTCGATCAATACGACATACCAGGATCACACATGTGGGCCTATATATCATTCCGCTCACTATTAACGCTTATCCTTTCACTGCTCATCTCAGCATGGTTCGGTGAGAAGTTTATCAAGTGGATGAAACGTAGAAGCATTTTCGAGACAGAACGTGATCCAAGCATCGACCCATTCGGAGTTGAAAAGAAAGGCGTGCCCACAATGGGTGGCATCATCATCATTGTAAGTATACTTGTTCCTGTATTGCTTTTCGGACGTATACGTAACACCTATCTTATCCTGATGGTTATCACAACCGTTTGGCTTGGATTCCTTGGATTCCTTGATGACTACATCAAGATATTCAAGCGCAACAAGGATGGACTGAAAGGAAAATACAAAATTGTAGGTCAGGTAAGTATCGGCTTCATCGTCGGACTAACACTATGGCTAAGTCCAGATGTTGTAGTAAGAGAGAATGTCAACGTAGCACAGCAGAATCAGGAAATAGTTGTAAAACACAAAAAAGAAGCTGTGAAGTCATTGCAGACAACTATTCCTTTCATAAAGAACCACAACCTCAATTACTCTAATGTAATGTCGTTCTTAGGAAAGAATAAGGTTGCTGCAGGTTGGGTTTTGTTTGTTTTCATTACCATCTTTGTGGTAACAGCAATATCAAACGGAGCCAATCTTAACGATGGAATGGACGGAATGTGTGCAGGAAATTCCGCAATTATAGGAGTTGCATTGGGTATATTAGCCTACGTATCGTCACATATAGGATATGCTTCTTATTTCGACATTATGTATATTCCCCACTCAGAGGAACTGGTAATATTCCTTTGCGCATTCATAGGTGCTATGATCGGATTCCTGTGGTATAATGCTTATCCTGCACAGGTATTCATGGGCGATACAGGCTCACTAACAATTGGCGGTATCATCGGTGTTGCTGCTGTAATCATCCACAAGGAGCTATTGTTGCCCATCCTTTGCGGAATATTCTTCGTTGAGAATCTGAGTGTTATCATCCAGACCCAATGGTTCAAGATTATGAAGCGTAAAGGTCAGCGTGTTCGTGTGTTCCGTGCAACACCTATCCACGACAATTTCCGTAAGCTCGATTCACAACTCGACGCAACAAGTAGGTATATTCTTAAAGGTTGGCCTCATCGTCCATTCCACGAGTCGAAGATTACTATCCGATTCTGGATTACCTCGATCATACTGGCCGCACTCACAATCATAACATTAAAGATGAGATAAAGGATATGAAAAGAATAGTTATATTAGGAGCAGGCGAAAGTGGCGCAGGAGCCGCCGTTCTCGCAAAGAAAGAAGGTTTCGATGTGTTTGTTTCAGACATGTCGAAAATTGCCGACAAGTACAAGAAACAGTTGGACAACCACCAGATTGAGTGGGAGGAAGGACAGCACACAGAAGAGAAGATTCTGAATGCTGATGAGATTATCAAGAGTCCTGGCATCCCAGACACTGCTCCGATGATTCAGAAGATTATCGCTAAGGGTATCCACATCATCAGCGAGATTGAGTTTGCTGGACGCTATACCAACTCTAAGATGATCTGTATCACAGGCTCAAATGGTAAGACCACAACCACCTCGCTTATCTACCACATTTTCAAGGAGGCTGGTTATGACGCTGGTTTGGCAGGAAACATCGGCAATTCTCTGGCACTACAGGTAGCAGAGGATCCACACGAGTATTACATCATCGAGCTCAGTTCGTTTCAGCTCGACAATATGTATGACTTCCGTGCAAACATAGCTATCCTGCTCAATATCACTCCCGACCATCTGGATCGCTATAACTTCGAGATGCAGAACTACGTGGATGCAAAGATGCGCATCATTCAGAACCAGACACCAAAGGATGCTTTCATCTATTGGGCCGACGATCCAATTATTAAGCGTGAGTTAGAGAAATACGATATCCACTCTATCCAGTACCCATTCTCTGAACTTAAGGAGAAGGGCGTGATTGGTTACATAGAGGAGGGTCAGTATAAGATTGAGAAGCCCGAGCCATTCAATATGGAGCAAGAGAGTCTCAGCCTTACTGGCAAGCACAACATCTACAACTCACTGGCTGCAGGTATCGCTGCCGACATTGCTGGTATCAAGAAGGAAGAGATTCGAAAGAGTCTGAGCGACTTCCCTGGCGTTGAGCACCGTTTGGAAAAAGTATGCACCGTTCGTGGTGTACAATATATCAACGACTCGAAAGCTACCAACGTAGATGCCTGCTGGTATGCTCTTGAAGCAATGAAAACCAAGGTAATCCTGATTATTGGTGGTAAGGATAAGGGTAATGATTACGACCCTATCAAACCTCTGGTTAAGGAAAAATGCTCTGGCATTGTATATCTTGGTGCCGACAATCAGAAGCTTCACGACAACTTTGACAGTCTCGGGATCCCTGTTCGCGACACTCACTCTATGAAGGAGTGTATGGAGGCTTGTTACGAAATGGCCAAGCCTGGCGAGACCGTACTGTTGAGCCCATGCTGTGCATCGTTCGACCTTTTCAAGAATATGGAGGATCGCGGTGAGCAGTTCAAAACTCTGGCTAGAAATCTCTAAAAAGATTAGATAAAAAGAATATGAACAAGAAAATAGGAAACATCTTTAAAGGAGACAAGGTCATCTGGATGGTATTCTTCTTCCTCTGTATGATCAGTATTGTCGAAGTGTTCTCTGCTTCGAGCAATCTGACGTATAAGAGCCAGAACTATATGGGCCCTATCGTCTTCCACACCGTCACCATCATTCTGGGTGCGGTGGTAGCGGTAGTCACGCTCAACATCCCTTGTCGATACTTTAAACTGATGACACCTTTCTTGCTCATTATCACCGTAGTATTACTGCTATGGGTTTTGGCTACTGGTGAACGTACCGGCGATGCCAGCCGATGGATAAATATCTTCGGTCTGACATTTCAACCATCAGAGATAGCAAAGGGGACCGTAGTTTTGGCCACGGCTCAGATTCTGAGTGCAATGCAGAGAGAGAATGGTGCTGACAAAAAGGCATTTAAATACATACTCTGGATTGTGGTTCCAATAGCCATGCTTATTATGGTTGAGAACCTCTCTACCGCAGCATTGCTGTGTTCTGTGGTATTCCTGATGATGTTTATCGGACGTGTCCCGATGGTTCAGCTAGGCAAGCTGGTAGGAGTTGTAGCAGCCCTAGCCTTTGCAGGTTTCCTGTTTATTATGGCTGTGGGTAACGACAACAACGTCGCTGTAGACAAAGCAAAAACCGAACAGGTATCTAAGCCCAAGGAGAAGAGTAAGTTGGAGAAAATTCTACATCGCGCTGACACCTGGAAATCGCGCATCAAGAAGTTCTCTAACAAAGAGATTATCACTCCCGACCAGTACGACCTAGATAAAGATGCTCAGGTAGCTCACGCAAATATCGCTATCGTTTCGAGCAACATCATCGGTAAAGGTCCTGGCCAGTCAGTAGAGCGCGACTTCCTGTCGCAGGCATTCTCCGACTTCATCTTTGCTATCATCATCGAAGAATTAGGTATTATTGGTGCCACATTTGTGGTATTCCTATACATTGTACTTGTATATCGAACAGCACGCATTGCCAGCAGATGTGAGAACAACTTCCCTGCATTTCTGGCTATGGGATTGGCATTACTGTTGGTAATCCAGGCAGCCTTCAATATGTTGGTTGCAGTAGGTATTGCACCAGTAACAGGTCAGCCACTCCCACTTATCAGTAAAGGTGGTACTTCTACCATCATTAACTGCGCTTATATCGGAGTTATATTAAGTGTTAGCCGTTCTGCGAAAAAAAGGATGGTAAAAATAGCAGAATAAGAAATAAATTTTGTATTTTTGCACGCGTTTAATAAAATAATATATGGAAGAACTAAGAGTCATCATTAGCGGAGGAGGCACTGGGGGACATATTTTCCCAGCCGTCTCGATAGCGAATGCCGTAAAGGCTCTTCGTCCAGATGCCAAGATCCTGTTTGTAGGAGCACTTGGTCGTATGGAGATGCAACGAGTACCCGCCGCAGGTTATGAGATCAAAGGTCTGCCCATCTGTGGCTTCGACCGCAAGAATCTGCTCAAGAACTTCAAGGTTCTATACAAGATATGGAAAAGTCAGCGCATGGCTAAGTCTATCATCAAGGACTTCAAGCCACAGGTTGCCGTAGGAGTTGGCGGTTATGCCAGTGGACCTACCTTAAATAAGGCAGCAGCCATGGGTATTCCCTGTCTGATTCAGGAACAGAACTCGTACGCAGGAGTAACCAACAAACTATTGGCCAAGAAAGCCGAGAAGATTTGCGTAGCCTACGAGGGAATGGAACGTTTCTTCCCTGCCGACAAGATAATACTTACTGGTAATCCCGTTCGTCAGGCACTTCTTGACACCAAGATCTCTCGTGAAGAAGCAATTAAGACTTTCGGTCTCGACCCTTCAAAGAAGACAATTCTGCTTGTAGGCGGAAGTCTCGGAGCAAGAACCATCAACGAGAGTGTTCTTCAGCATCTCGATCTTATCAAGGCTGCTGATGCTCAGTTCATCTGGCAGACAGGAAAATACTATAGCGCAGAGATTGCAGAGAGACTGAAGGGAGAGAATATCCCTAATCTTGTGGTTACCGATTTCATCACCGATATGGGCGCCGCTTACAAGGCTGCCGACCTGGTTATCAGCCGCGCTGGAGCCAGCAGCATTTCAGAGTTCTGTCTCATAGGCAAGCCAGTAATCCTTGTACCAAGTCCTAATGTGGCCGAGGACCACCAGACCAAGAATGCTTTGGCTCTGGCTAATCGCAACGCCGCTATCTATGTAAAGGATGCAGAAGCTCCTGCCACCCTACTCGAGTTGGCAATCAAGACTGTTGCCGACGAGCAAAAGCTCCAGTCGCTCAGTGAGAATGTATTGAAACTTGCCCTACCCGATTCAGCTGACATTATTGCGAAAGAGGTCATCAAACTGGCAGAAAAAAAATAAAGAAATTATGGAATTAAAAGATATCAAAGCAGTATATTTTGTAGGAGCAGGTGGCATTGGCATGAGCGCCATCGCCCGCTACTTTATTAAGAAAGGTCTTGTGGTAGCCGGCTACGACAAGACACCATCCGACCTCACAAAGAGACTCGAGACCGAAGGTATGCTCATCCATTACGAAGAGAATGTGGATGAGATACCTCACGAGTGCAAGAAGAAGGAGTCGTGTCTGGTAATCTTTACTCCAGCCATCCCTGCAGAGCACAAGGAACTCACATTCTTCCGCGAAAATGGTTTCGAGATACAGAAGCGTGCCCAGGTACTTGGCACACTTACCAAGAGCCACAAAGGTCTCTGTGTAGCAGGCACACACGGCAAGACAACCACTTCTACCATGTGTGCGCACATCATGCACCAGAGTCATCTCGACTGTAATGCCTTCCTTGGAGGTATCTCAAAGAACTACGGCACCAACTATATCCTGTCAGACTCAGACTTCGTAGTAATCGAAGCCGATGAGTTTGACCGTTCCTTCCACTGGCTACGCCCTTGGATGAGCGTCATCACTTCTACCGACCCCGACCACTTGGATATCTATGGTACTAAAGAGGCTTATCTGGAAAGCTTCCGTCACTACACAGAACTTATTCAGCCAGGTGGCGCGCTTATCATCCATCGCGATTTGGAAATGAAAGAGAACATTCAACCAGATGTTCGTCGTTATGACTATAGTCTCAACGAAGGCGATTTCCACGCAGAGAACATCTGCATAGAGAATGGCGAGATAACCTTCGACTTCATTTCTCCTATTGAGAGTATCAAAGGAATTCAGTTAGGTCAGCCTGTACCTATTAATATCGAAAATGGTATTGCAGCAATGGCTATGGCACAGCTTAATGGATGCACAGCCGAAGAACTGAAGTATGGCATGCAGACCTATGGAGGCGTTGACCGTCGTTTCGACTTCAAGATCAAAACCAGCAAAATGGTATTCCTGAGCGATTATGCTCATCATCCAAAGGAGATTTACCAAAGCGCCAAGAGTATACGTGAGTTATATAAGGATAAGCACATCACAGCTATCTTCCAGCCTCATCTATACACTCGCACTCGTGACTTCTACAAAGATTTCGCTGACGCACTTAGTCAGCTCGATGAGGTAATTCTCACTGAGATCTACCCAGCCCGAGAACTTCCTATCGAAGGCGTTACCTCAAAACTGATTTACGACAATCTTAAACCTGGAGTAAAGAAGGAGATGATACAGAAGGCCGATGTGCTCAACTATATCAAGGAGCACGACTTCGAAGTGCTCATCGTGCTTGGTGCCGGCGACCTCGATAATCAGGTTCCACAGATCACCAAATTGTTAAATAGTAAATTGGAAAATAGTTAAATAGTCAAATAACGCAATGACCATCAACTGGAAACAAACCCTCATGGTAGCCTGCAACATAGTTGTTGGCATCTACCTGGTTTTGGCCGTCACCGCATTCAACGATCCTGACGAGGCCATGGTCAAGGAATGCACTGAGGTAGAAATCGACATCGAAAAAGAGTCGATGGAGGGTTTCCTTAATCCAGGCGAGGTTAAAAAGTTGCTCACACAGCATAAGCTATACCCACTATCCCAACCTATGAGTTCCATCTCGCCACGCAAGATGGAAGAGACTCTGCAGAAGAGTCCATTTGTAGAGAAGGCCGAGTGCTATAAGACACTGAGTGGACACGTATGTATTAACATCAAACAGCGCATACCAGTAGTCCGCATTATGTCTGATAATGACGACAATTACTATCTCGACAATCATGGCAATATCATGCCCGAGGCAGGTTATGCCACAGATATTCTGATAGCGACGGGACACATAAGCAAGAAATACGCACAAAATGTTTTGTCGAAGATTGCCAACCACATAGTAAGCAACACTTTCTGGAAGAATCAGACAGTACAACTTAATGTACTTACAAACGGGACGCTAGAAATGGTTCCTCGTGTTGGTGACCATATTGTATTTCTTGGCTCGCCCACAAATATTGACAACAAACTGGAGCGACTTCGTAAGTTCTATATCTACGGACTGAACAAGGCTGGTTGGAACAAGTACAGCTATATCAATGTGGAGTTCAACAACCAGATTATATGTAAAAAGAATAATTGACAAACAAATAATAAGAGATGGCAGCAAAGGATTTTATTGTAGCAATCGAACTCGGTTCGTCCAAAGTAACCGGAATCGCGGGACAGAAGAATCTCGACGGCAGCATCAACGTGCTTGCTGTAGTCAAAGAGCAGTCTTCGTCGTTTATCCGCAAAGGTGTGGTTTACAACATCGACAAAACCGCACAATGCCTCACCAGTATCATTAAGAAACTGGAGACTCAGCTCAAGACACAGATTACTCAGGTCTACGTTGGTGTTGGCGGACAGTCTATCCGCAGCGTAAAGAACGTAGTAACCAAGGATCTTCCAGGCGAAACCATCATTACTCAGGACATGGTGATTGAACTGATGGACGCAAACCGCAACATGACCTATCAAGACCAGGAAATACTCGATGCTGCCGTACAGGAATACAAGGTAGGAACCCAGTTCCAGTTGGATCCCGTTGGTATTCAGGCCACCCATCTCGAGGGAAACTTCCTGAATATACTTGAGCGCAAGGCCTTCTATCGCAACCTCAACAAGTGCTTCGAGACGGCCGGCATCAATGTAGCAGAGATGTATCTGGCTCCACTTGCACTTGCCGACAGCGTACTTACCGAAGTTGAAAAGCGTTCGGGTTGTGCACTCGTCGATATAGGTTCTGATACTACTACGGTATCAGTCTACTCTAAGAACATACTCCGCCACCTTGCCGTCATCCCTCTTGGAAGCAATAATATCACTAAGGACATAGCTAGCCTGCAGATGGAAGAGAGCGATGCCGAGAAGATGAAACTGAAGTATGGATCGGCTTATACCGACAACAATGATATCGACAATAACCTGAAATACTCTATCGACACAGAGCGTCAGGTTGAGAGCCGCAAGTTTATCGAGATTGTTGAGGGCCGTCTTGAGGAAATCATCGAGAACGTTTGGTATCAGATTCCATCTGAATACTACGACAAGTTGTTGGGTGGCATCATCCTTACTGGTGGCGGTTCGAATATGAAGAATATCGAGAAAGCATTCGTCAACCATACCCATGTAGACAAGATTCGCATAGCCAAGTTCGTTTCTCAGACTATCATTTCTAATAATGATGACATCAAGTCGCGCAATGGTATGATGAACACCGTATTAGGACTGCTTGCCAAGGGCGACATCAACTGTGCGGGCGATGCCTACGACCCTAACGGCGATTTATTCCCAGAGTTTAAAACTACATCTCATCCCACCAACGATCAGCGTCCTGCCCGTCAGGCTACAGATATTCCTGCAGGTGTAATCCGTACTGAAGCAGAGAAGCAGAAAGCTGAGGAGGAGAAGCGCCGCCAGCAGGAAGAGGAGGAGCGTGCACGTCAGGAAGAGGAGCGCCGCCAGCAGGAGGAAGAAGCACGTATCCGCAAGGAGAACAGCACTTGGAACAAGTTCAAGAAAGGACTCTTGAAGTTTGGTAAGTCGATTGTTGAAGAAGAATAAAAACGAAAGAAGATTATGGAGAACAATATGAATATAGACATCCTGGACTTCGGAGCACCGGAGAAGGAGCATAGCATCATCAAGGTTATTGGTGTCGGCGGTGGTGGCGGCAACGCTGTTAACCACATGTACCGCGAGGGCATTCACGATGTAACATTCGTGCTTTGCAACACCGACAACCAGGCACTTAACGATTCACCCGTACCCGTTCATCTCCAATTGGGTAAGGAGGGACTTGGTGCTGGAAACAAGCCAGAGAAAGCCCGTCAGGCTGCCGAAGAGAGCATCGAGGATATCCGCACAATGCTTAGCGACGGCACCCGTATGGCATTCATCACTGCCGGCATGGGGGGAGGTACTGGTACCGGAGCAGCTCCAGTCATCGCTCGTGTTTCGAAGGAACTTGGGATTCTTACCGTTGGAATCGTTACTATCCCATTCCGTTTCGAGGGAGATCGCAAGATTGACCAAGCACTCGATGGTGTCGAAGAGATGTCGAAACATGTCGATGCTCTGTTGGTTATCAACAACGAGCGTCTACGCGAGATATATCCAGAACTATCAGTGCTTGATGCATTTGGCAAGGCTGATGACACACTGAGCGTAGCAGCCAAGTCAATAGCAGAAATCATCACCGTCCACGGACTTATCAACCTCGACTTCAACGATGTTAAGACCGTACTTAAGGATGGTGGCGTAGCTATCATGTCAACAGGTTACGGCGAAGGCGAAGGCCGAGTAAAGAAGGCTATCGAAGATGCACTCAACTCACCTCTGCTCAACGATAACGACATCTTCAACTCTAAGAAGATTCTGCTCTCTATTTCGTTTGCAGGCTCTAAGGATGGTCAGTCATCACTGATGATGGAGGAGATGAACGATGTTAACGACTTCATGGCCAAGTTTGGCAACGACTTCGAAATCAAGTGGGGACTTGCTACCGACCTAGAGTTGGGTAAGAAGGTAAAGGTAACCATCCTGGCCACAGGTTTTGGTATCGAAAATGTTGACGGCATGAACGGCCACCTGAAGAAGCACGACCAGCAGGAGATTAACCGCATAGCCGAAGAGCAGGAGAAAGCTGCCGAGCGCCAGGATCGTCGTAACCGCTACTATGGTGGTGAGGGAGCAACCAAGCGCTACAAGCGTCGTCCAAACATTTACTTGTTCCGTCCTGAGGACCTCGACAACGACGATGTTATCTCAGCCGTAGAGCAAACTCCTACCTACAAGCGCACCCGTGAGATTCTGGATAGCATCAACTCGCAGGCAAGCAATGTCGACGAAGTTGTAACCATCGACGAGCCCGCACAGGATTCGCACGAGCCTATTCAGGGCACCATCAAGTTTATGTAAAATCGGCATACCTTATTGATATAAGGCTTGCAATACATCTATCGACTTCATCTCTGGGAAATCTGGAAGATGAAGTCGATAATATTTTAGCGACACTTCGAGCAGACGATTGCGCTCCTGATGCGACATACGAAACAGGTGCATGGTGGGGAAGTCCATTCGCATCATCAACTGCACTTTCTGTGCCTCTTCCGGATGCAAAAAATCACGATGTACAGGGGGAATTCTCATAAACACGCTCTCGCGCAGGTCGAAGTAATCCCCATCCTTATAATCGTCAAGATTGGGATAGAACCCCAAAAACCTGGTAAGCCTTAACAGAAAAACCAGATGGAAATTAGCAAATCGAGACTGCTGACCATCCAGCCACATGATACTATTCTCCAGATAGTCATATAGCAACTCATTACGCTGCTCTGAGCGCAGGGCATAATACAGAAACTCGGCCACAAACAGTGAGATAGCCAACTTATCAGGTTCAAAGGGTATAGTTGCAAACGGACTCATAAGCCTCACGTCGTGTAACTTCTGCAATTGCATCTTTGGCCTGATATCGGTCTCTATTTCTAATAAGGTGAGAGGCTGAAAAAACTGTTTCTTTATCTTTCCTTTCGGCGTCTTGGGTATGCTCACGATAAACGACTGTCTACCAAATGCTCTGGTAAACATATCTACAATCAATCTAGTCTCTCCATACTTGAGCGAATGTAGCACAATAGCCTGAGTTTTTGTCAACATACGGTGCAAAGGTAATAAGAAATTTAGAATTTAGAATTAAGAAATTAGAGATTTTAGGCCTTACACAGTTAAATATGCTTAAAAATTACACTTTTCTTAATTCTAAATTCTTAATTCTTAATTAAACTTAGTACTTTTGCACCCGCATTTTCGCGATGGTCCCTTCGTCTATCGGTTAGGACGAGAGATTTTCATTCTCTAAAGAGGAGTTCGACTCTCCTAGGGACTACAATATTTAAATCTATCATCTGCACAGCCATGTGCTACCAACCGTTTAAGAATGGGATAAGGTGGTAGAGGGTTCGCAAGAGCCCGCCCAGGGCAGCCTTTAACGACGTAAGACCCATAAGCTTTATATTAACAATTTAAATTTCAAAACAAACATGGCAAATCACAAGTCATCAGTGAAGAGAATCCGTCAGGAGAAGAAAAGAGCACTTCACAACCACTATTACGCAAAAACAATGCGTAACGCTGTTCGCAAGCTCCGTGCTACCACTAACAAGGAAGAGGCTGTAGCTCTGTATCCAAAGGTACAGAAGAT
>JAEEGG010003925.1_pt1 | contig 36604 bp, 27 predicted proteins | sample 9134161 | NCBI WGS metagenome assembly JAEEGG01 (sample SAMN16246543, study PRJNA631951) | gut metagenome | biome: gut microbiome; feature: rumen; material: CR-attached | host: Bos | place: Iran: Karaj | collected 2018-10
CGCGCGCATACACGATGGCAGGAAAACTATATCTGGTACCCACACCGGTGGGAAATCTTGAGGACATAACCTTGAGGGCGTTACGCATCCTTAAGGAGGTTGACCTTATCCTGGCCGAGGATACCCGTACCAGTTCAGTGCTGCTCAAGCACTACGATATCCATAAGCCGCTGCAATCACACCATAAGTTCAACGAGCATGAGACATCGGCCCAGATGGCCCGCCGCATCCAGGCAGGTGAGTCTATAGCACTCATCAGCGATGCCGGCACGCCGGGCATATCGGACCCGGGGTTCATGCTGGTGCGCGAGTGTGTGCAGCAGGGCGTCGATGTGGAGTGCCTGCCGGGCGCCACGGCTTTTGTGCCGGCGCTGATTGACTCGGGTCTGCCTTGTGACAGGTTCCTCTTTGAGGGATTCCTGCCTCAGAAGAAAGGCCGCCAGAGCCGCATTGCCGCGCTTAAGGATGAGCCGCGCACCATCATATTCTACGAGTCTCCGTTCCGCCTTGTCAAGGCGCTGGAGCAGTTTATAGAAGCCTTTGGTCCGGAGCGCCCTGTTGCAGTATGCCGCGAAATCTCAAAAGTTCATGAGGAGTGTGTGCGCGGCACATTGAGTGAAGTACTTGCTCACTTCAAGGCCCACGAGCCCAAAGGTGAAATTGTAATAGTATTGGGAGGAGCAGACAGATGAAGGAAGAGTTCCAAGTCATAACCGAGAAAAAGGCCGAAACCGCCATACTGGTAGGTATCATAACGCAGGATCAGGACGAGCGCAAGACTACGGAGTATCTTGACGAGCTTGAGTTCCTGGCCGATACCGCCGGCGTACGCGTGATGCGCCGATTCACGCAGAAGATACCCCAGGCACTTGCCGCCACATACGTGGGCAAGGGTAAACTGGAGGAGATGCGTGACTACATTAAGCGAATGGAGGACATGGAAAATGAGGTTGGTATGGCCATATTCGATGACGAACTGACCGCCAAGCAGATGTCTGCCATAGAGAGCGTGCTGGGCGTCAAGGTCCTGGACAGGACCTCTCTGATTCTGGATATATTCGCCATGCGTGCACAGACGGCCCACGCCAAGACTCAGGTGGAGCTGGCGCAGTACCGTTATCTGCTGCCCCGCCTTCAGCGAATGTGGACCCACCTGGAGCGTCAGGGCGGTGGTTCCGGTGCCGGCGGCGGAAAGGGTACCGTTGGTCTTCGCGGACCCGGTGAGACCCAGCTTGAGATGGACCGCCGAATAATCACCAAGCGTATAAGCTGGCTCAAGGAGCAGCTGGCCGATATAGACCGTCAGAAATCAACCATGCGCAAGAACCGCGGCCGTCTTATCCGCGTGGCGCTGGTAGGATACACCAACGTAGGCAAATCCACCCTTATGAACCTGCTCTCCAAGAGCGATGTGTTTGCCGAGAACAAACTCTTTGCAACCCTTGACACAACGGTGCGCAAGGTGGTGGTCGATAACCTGCCGTTCCTGCTTTCAGATACCGTTGGATTCATCCGCAAACTTCCCACCGACCTTGTGGAGTCATTCAAATCCACACTGGATGAGGTCCGTGAGGCCGACCTGCTGATACATGTGGTAGATATATCGCACCCCGACTTTGAGGACCAGATGAAGGTGGTCGATAAGACCCTGGCCGACCTTGGCGCCGGCGACAAACCCACCATCGTGCTCTTTAACAAGACCGATGCCTACACCTGGGTGGAGAAGGAGGCCGATGACCTGACACCCGCCACACGTGAGAACATCACTATGGAGGAGTTGCAGCGCACCTGGATGGGCCGCCTTAACGGCGAGTGCCTGTTTGTATCGGCACTCAAGAAGACAGGCATTGAGAATATGCGAAAAGTACTATACGACAGAGTAAAGCAGTTGCACGTACAGAAATACCCCTACAATGATTTCCTCTATCCGGATATGGAATGATTAAAACAACAGAATAGATTATGGCAAATTTCAAGTATGCGCCCATGTTCCAGTTGGGCAAGGATGAGACAGAATACTATCTGCTCACCAAGGATTATGTAAGCGTAAGCGAGTTTGAGGGCAAACCTATCCTTAAGGTTCAGAAGGAGGGTCTGACCAAGATGGCCAATGCCGCATTCCGCGATGTAAGTTTCCTATTGCGCCGCTCACACAACGAGCAGGTGGCCAAGATTCTGCGTGATCCCGAGGCATCAGATAACGATAAGTACGTAGCACTTACATTCCTGCGCAACGCCGAGGTATCGGCCAAGGGTAAGCTGCCTCTGTGTCAGGATACCGGTACCGCTATCATCCACGGCGAGAAGGGTCAGCAGGTATGGACCGGATTCTGCGATGAGGAGGCTTTGTCAGAGGGCGTTTACAAGACTTATACCGAGGAGAACCTGCGCTACAGCCAGAACGCTCCGCTGGACATGTACAATGAGGTCAACACCAAGTGCAACCTGCCCGCCCAGATTGACATCGAGGCAACCGAGGGCATGGAATACCGCTTCCTGATGGTTACCAAGGGTGGCGGATCGGCCAACAAGACATACCTGTATCAGGAGACCAAGGCCCGCATCCAGAACCCCGGCACTCTGATTCCTTTCCTGGTTGAGAAGATGAAGAGCCTGGGTACCGCAGCCTGCCCTCCCTATCATATCGCATTCGTCATAGGTGGTACCAGCGCTGAGAAGAACCTGCTTACCGTAAAGTTGGCATCGACCCACTACTATGACTCACTGCCCACCACAGGCGATGAGACCGGCCGCGCTTTCCGCGATGTAGAACTTGAGAAGCAGCTGCTGCAGGAGGCCTACAAGATCGGTCTTGGCGCACAGTTCGGCGGTAAGTATATGGCACACGATGTTCGCGTTATCCGTCTGCCCCGTCACGGCGCAAGCTGCCCCATAGGTCTGGGTGTTAGTTGCTCAGCCGACCGCAATATCAAGGCCAAGATAAACAAGGACGGTATCTGGATTGAGAAGATGGATGACAAACCATACGAACTGATTCCTGAGGAGCTCCGTCAGGCCGGCGAGGGCGATGCCGTAAAGGTTGACCTGAACCGCCCCATGGCCGAGGTATGCAAGCAGCTCTCACAGTATCCCGTAAGCACACGCCTGAGCCTTAACGGCACAATCATAGTAGGTCGTGACATTGCACACGCCAAGATCAAGGCACGTCTTGATGCAGGTGAGCCTATGCCTCAGTACCTCAAGGAGCATCCCATCTACTACGCAGGTCCCGCCAAGACCCCTGCCGGCATGGCTTGCGGCTCTATGGGCCCCACCACCGCAGGACGTATGGATCCCTACGTGGATGAGTTCCAGGATAACGGCGGTTCAATGATCATGCTGGCCAAGGGTAACCGTTCACAGGCCGTTACCGATGCCTGCAAGAAACACGGCGGATTCTACCTGGGTTCAATTGGCGGCCCCGCCGCCATCCTGGCTCAGAACAACATCAAGTCAATTGAATGCGTTGAGTATCCCGAACTTGGTATGGAGGCCATCTGGAAGATCGAGGTTGAGGACTTCCCTGCCTTCATCCTCGTAGACGACAAAGGCAACGACTTCTTCAAGCAATTGAAGCCCTGCGAGGGATGTAAGATTCTTTAATTGAAAAGTGAAAATTGAAAATTGAAAATTGGCCATGCGGTGCGTATTAATTTTCAATTTTCAATTCTCAATTTTTATATAACATGTTTTTTAGGGACATAATAGGACAGCAGGATGTGATTGAGCGGCTCGTAAAGGACGCTCAGGCCGGAACCGTGCCCCACGCGCTGCTGTTCTGCGGTCCCGAGGGGGTAGGCAAGTTGCAGACAGCCATTGCTTTTGCCCGCTATCTGCTGTGCCGCGACAAAGGCACTGCTGCAGACTCCTGCGGCACCTGCCCGGCATGCGTAAAGATGGACAAACTGGTCCACCCCGACCTGCACTTTGTGTTCCCTGTAATAAACAAAAGCAAGACTTCAGAGCGGTCAACAGTATCAGACGACGAGATCCAGACCTGGCGCGAGACAGTGCTGGAGCAGCAATACTTTGGCTTTGAGGATTGGCTCAGCGCCATTGATGCCGAAAACAAGCAGGCCAGCATATTCGTAACCGAGAGTGAGCGGATCACATCCAAACTGTCGCTCAAATCCGTAGAGGGCGGTTACAAGATAATGATAATCTGGCATGCCGAGAAGATGAACCAGCAGTGCGCCAACTCCCTGCTCAAGTTGTTGGAGGAGCCGCCTGCCCAAACGGTATTCATACTTACCACCGATGCCCCCGAGCAGATGCTGGAGACCATACTGAGCCGTACACAGCGCATAGACTTTAAGCGCATTCCCGAGCAGGAGATTGCAGAAAGGCTTCAGGGCCCGGGCTATCAGCTTGATCAGGAGACGGCGCAGAAGATTGCACACCTGAGCGGCGGCAGTTGGCTCAAGGCCATAAGCGCTCTGCGCGTAAATGCCGAGAGCGATGAGTTCTTTGACTACTTTACACAACTCATGCGTCTGTCTTACGGCCGTAAGCTCAAGGACCTTAAACGGTGGTCGGAGAGCATAGCCGGCGGCGGGCGCGAGTGGCAGAAACGGTTCCTTGCCTACTGCCAGCGCATGATACGCGAGAACTTTATCTGTAACTTCCACAACCCCGACCTCAATTACATGACAGAGCAGGAGCGGCAGTTCTCGGTAAAGTTCGCCCCGTTTGTGAACGAGAACAATATCATCGGACTTATGGATATGCTGTCCGATGCCCAAAGAGATATAGAACAGAACGTTAACTCCAAGATGGTCTTTTTTGACATGTCACTCAAGACCATCATGCTAATGAAACAATAATGGATCAGGATTTCATACTCAATAACGGCAGCGGCGGAATCTGCTGCAAGGGTTGCGGCCGGTCAATGGGCCAACTCCACTCTTTTGACTATCTGGCAGGTGTACCGGGGGCCGATGAGGGCGACTACGTTGAGGTTCAGTTCAAGAACACCCGCAAGGGATTCTTTATCAACTCCAACAAACTGCCTCTGGAAAAGGGTGACATCGTTGCCGTGGAGTCCAATCCCGGCCACGATATAGGTACCGTCACAATGACCGGACGTCTGGTACAACTCCAGATGAAGAAGGCCAACCTGCGCCCCGACATTGAGATCAAGCGCGTATACCGCAAGGCCCGTGAGGTTGATATGGAGAAGTATGCCGAGGCAAAGGCCCGCGAGCATGACACCATGATCCGTTCCCGTCAGATTGCCAAGGACCTGGGCCTGGAGATGAAGATAGGCGATGTGGAGTATCAGGGGGACGGTCTCAAGGCCATCTTCTACTATATTGCCGATGGCCGTGTGGATTTCCGTCAACTCATCAAGGTGCTGGCCGATGCGTTCCACGTTCGTATTGAGATGAAACAGATCGGTGCCCGTCAGGAGGCAGGCCGCATAGGTGGTATCGGCCCCTGCGGCAGAGAGCTCTGTTGCACCACATGGATGACCAGCTTTGTATCGGTCTCAACCGGCGCCGCCCGTTTCCAGGACCTCTCCATGAACCCGCAGAAACTGGCAGGCCAATGCGCCAAACTCAAGTGCTGCCTCAACTATGAGGTCGATGCCTACGTGGAAGCACAGAAGGGATTCCCGTCACGTGACATTCCGCTTGAGACCAAGGACAGCACTTACTATTTCTTTAAGGCCGATATCCTGAACGGTCAGATATCATACTCAACCGATAAGGTATTTGCAGCCAACGTGGAGACCATCACTCCGACCAGGGCGCTTGAGATTATTGCCCTTAACCGCAAGGGCCAGAAACCATTAAGCCTGGATGAGAGCGTAGTCAAGACCGACTCCCGCATAGAGAACGACATCCTCACCGATGGCGATCTCTCCCGCTTTGACAAAAAGAAAAAGAAGAAAAAGCATCGCCCCAACCGCGGACCCCGTCCCGACAACGGCCCAAAGCCTCAACAGTGACGCAAAGGGGTCGTTTAACAATGCGTCATTTTTAGGGGGATGGGAAACAAAAGGGATATATAGTCTCTGAAACTACGCGCTTCGCGCTATCCCTCCCATCCCTAATAAGACGCTCTGAAAGACGTGAGCTTTGCTCCCATCTTCCAGAGCATCTTCTTAGTGACGGGCCCCTCCCGTTCACAAGCCCACGGGCGGCCATGGTTTCTGAGACTATATATCCCTTTTGTTTCGCTCGCTTAGGATCAGTGACGCATTGTTAAACGACCCCTTTGCGTCAGTAGGAGGTGGTGCGTTCGCAGTCGATGCGGAGGAAGACGGCCAGGAGTATGGTGAATCCCCAGAGCGATGAGCCTCCGTAACTGAAGAACGGCAGGGGGATTCCTATTACGGGCGTGATGCCCAATACCATTCCTATATTTATAAATAGGTGGAACAGCAGTATGCATACTACAGAGTATCCGTATACCCGGCCGAATACTGATGACTGCCGCTCGGCAAGTACGATAAGACGCAACAGCAGACCCATATAAAGCAGCAGCACAAAAAGCGAGCCTTTGAATCCCTGTTCCTCGCCCACGGTGCAGAATATAAAATCGGTATCCTGCTCAGGCACATATTTGAGTTTGGTCTGTGTACCTTTCATGAATCCCTTACCGGTAAGTCCGCCCGAACCTATGGCAATCAGTGACTGATTCACGTTATATCCGGCTCCCTGGGGATCATCCTCCAAGCCCAGTATCACGTTTATGCGGGTGCGCTGGTGAGGTTTAAGGATATCATTGAATGCATAATCGACCGATAACAGGTAACCTATGGATCCTACGGCAAAAACCGCAACCCAGATGTATCGGCGTACCATATCCTTGAGTGAACGGAAAACTATATAGACGCTTGTTACGGCAATGAGTCCCATCTGCAGCCATGTCACCTTGAAGGGGATGATGGAGAGTGATACGGCAAGTCCCACCAGCATTCCGCCCAGCCCTATTCCCAACACGGTCAGTGAGAGGTTGCGGTCACGTGACATTATCCATATCATGAGCGTCTCCAGCAGTTGGATTATGGTAAGGACCAGCCATGTTCCAACCTGGAAAGGCTGGTCGCCGAAACTGACAGGGCTGTATTTTATTTCCAGTATAAAGAAAAGCACCGCACAGAATCCCAGAAACAGTATGCTTCCGGTCATACCCTCCCTGTACAATACCAGCAGGAATGCCAGATATACCAGTGCCGATCCTGTCTCGTTCTGGCATATTATCAGCAGCATGGGGACCAGGAATACGGCGCAGGCCTTGAGCAGATCGGCAGGATATGACAGATTGAAGTCAAACCGGTCCACAAATTTGGCAAGCGCCAGTGCTGTGGCGAATTTGGCGAACTCGGCAGGCTGAAGACTTACAGGGCCCAGATTGAGCCACGAACGGGAGCCTTTGGTATCCTTTGCCACAAAGATGGTGACTATAAGCAGCAGCACCATCGCTATGTATATGATATAGGCGTATGAGTTAAGGAAATTCTGGTTGATGAACAATACTATGACGCCAAGCGCCAGGGCACAAAGTATCCACACCATCTGCTTGCCGGGACGGGTTGAGAATGAGAACAGGTCAACATTCTCCACATTGGCGCTTGCCCCGCATATGCTGAACCAACCGCATACTACTATGACCAGCACCAGCAGTACCGTAAGCCAGTCAAGTTTGCCCAATATGTCAACGTTCCTCCTCTCCATAATCTATCACACGACTTGAATAATCCTCAACCTTACGCTGGCTGGCCTCAGAGAGCCCGCCCATGATATACTGCTCCATCATAAGAGCGCCTATCGGTACGCCGTACACCGCACCGAATCCGCCGTTCTCGACATAAACCGCAATGGCAATCTGCGGATCATCCATGGGAGCGAATCCCATAAACACCGAGTGGTCTATACCACGGTTCTGTGCCGTTCCGGTCTTGCCGCACACAACATAATTCCGGTTATTGGCCGATCGGCATGTACCATCAATGACTGATTGGCGCATACCTTGAACCACAATCTCATAGTTCTCCTTGTCAACACTCACATAATGGCGTTTGGTATAGGCGGTATCCTGCGGCTCGCCGTCAACGGTCTTTACCACGTGGGGAGTGATGTAATAACCGCGGTTGGCGATGGTGGCACCCAGGTTGGCAATCTGAAGCGGGGTAAGGGTAACCTCACCCTGGCCGATGGAGTTGCTTATGGTGGTGAGTCCGTTCCAGGAGCGGTTGTAATGACGGTCGTAATAATCGGAGTTGGGTATCATGCCTCGGGCCTCGCCGGGAAGGTCAACTCCCAGCGTGTAGCCGAATCCCATCTCGACCATATAGTCTTTCCATACTGTAAGGGCTTTCTGCGGCGTACCGTATTTGGCGGCACCTATCATATAGTAGTAACCCCAGCAGAAATAGCTGTTGCATGATGTGGCTATGGCAAAATTCAGATCAAGCGGAGACGAATGTGAGTGACAGCCCACCCTCAGACCGCGGAATGAGAATCCATCATTACAGGGATATTTGGTCCTGGTATCAATGATACCCTCCTGCAGCAGAGTCAGTGCCTGTGATGTCTTGAATGTTGAGCCGGGAGGATAGGTTCCCTGGATGGGACGGTTGAGCAGAGGCTTGTCGGGTCTGGACTGCAACTCCTGATAATGTTCTCCGCGATGTCGGCCGGATAACTCCGAAGGATTGAACGAAGGGGCCGATACCATACACAGTATCTCACCGGTCTTGGGTTCGATAGCCACAATGCTGCCTATCTTGTTCTGCATCAGTTTCTCTCCCAGCATCTGCAGATCTATGTCAAGGCCCAGCGTCAGGTTACGGCCGGGTATGGCTTCCTTGTCATACTCACCGTCATAATAACTGCCCTGTATACGACCGTAAGCATCCTTAAGCAGTACCTCGGTTCCCTTCTGCCCGCGCAGTCTGGACTCGTAGTATTTCTCTACTCCCTGCTTGCCTATCACATCACCCTGGGTGTACCAGCTGTCTTCCTCCATCTCACTTTTGGAGACCTCTCCCAGATCGCCCAGAAGGTGTGCCGCTGCCTCATAACTGTACTTACGCTGCTGACGCTGTGTTATTCCGAACCCGTTGAACCTGTACAGGTTCTCCCTAAAGTCCGATATCTCATCAAATGACATCTGTGCCAGGAATATCTGCTCTGTATAGGGTGAGTATCCGGGATTCTTACGGCGGTTGCGGATATCGGACATACGGGTGTCAAAATACTCCCTGGTTATATCCAGCGAACGGCAGAAAGCCAGAGTATCCAGGTCTTTCACGTTACGCATAACCACCGTGACGTCAAATGACGGCTGGTTACTCACAATCATACGTCCCTTGCGGTCATAGATTACGCCGCGGGTGGGATAAACGGTACGGTAATAGAGTGCGTTGTTATCGGCCGAATTACGGTAACGGGTATCTATAAGTTGTATCTGGACCAGACGCCCAACATAAAGCAAAACTACCAGCACGACCATTAGGCCGATAACGAATTTCCTGTTGTCAAACCTGTGGTTCTTCACCGCTATGTCAGTGTTTGGGAACAGAACGGCCTGTAACGGATTCCGCTACCAGCATAAAGAGGAATGTGAGCAGGGTGCTGAATACTACCTTCAGCACAAGTACGGTCCAGTCTCCCAGCGGAATGCTGAGCAGAATAAAGTAAACGGTATGATGCAATGCCGTGATAAGCAGCAGATAACCTGCAAACTGGCGGCCGCCCATGGATGCTGAGCAGGGTAACAGCACATCATGACGGTCCAATGGCACGAACAGTTTGACTATGCCCGGCTGGAACATGGCCACAAGAGTAGCCGCTGCAGCATTCAATCCGGGTGTTCCGGAAAAAATATCTATTGAAAGACCGAGGAAAAAAGCCCACAGCAGAATGGATGTACGGGACATGGAACTGTCAAAACGGGCTATCATCCAGATATAGAAGAGCGGGGTAACATACCCGAACAGGTTGATCCTGTTAAGGAACAGTACCTGAAGCAGCACCAGTCCTATCAGCGTGAAGAGTCTTGATATGAATGATCCTTTCTCCATGGCTCAGTCATTTATCTGATTATACAACTCTTCTATCTCAGGATCGGCCGTACGGGTATGGACATACACCCATCTCAGGTCTGACATATCAACTGCCAGATTCACATTGACCCTGAGCGTATATCCGTTCCTGGCATGCTCCACATCCTTTACTATACCCACCGGTATATCCTGTGGAAACACCGATGAAAAACCGGTAGTCACTATGGTATCGCCCGCCTGGATGTCGGCATGATAGGGCATATCCTTTATCTGTGCCACATAGGGGTCACCGCCGCCCCACTCCAGGAATCCGAAACTGTCGTGGTCCTTAACCTTACAACTGATGCTGGTATTGCCGTTAAGCACCGGCAATATGATGGAGTAACTGCGGCCTGCAGCCATGATCACGCCTACCACACCTTGCGCGCTATAGACGCCCATACCCTGTGATATTCCGTCACGGCGGCCCTTGTTGATGGTTATGTAGTTGTCATCCTTACGGACCGAATTGTCAACCACGCGTGCCGCTATCACGTTGTCCGATGACAGAGTCCCCATCATCCTTACCGTCTGGCTGTCAGTCTTCTCTATGAGCAGGTTGTGCAGACGCACATTCTCCTCCACCAGTGCATCATTCTCTTTTCTGAGACTGAAATACTGACCTACGTCGGTTCGCCACTCAAAGAGCGTGCCGGACATGGAGTTGGCCGATGTCATAAAGGCCTCATTCTGCCGGTCGTTGAAACCGAACAGAAGCACCAGCGACAGGACCTCCAGCAGTATGAACAGGAAAACGTAGCTGTGCTTTACCAAAAAATCCAGTAGCGTACGCACGGCTTTCCTTGAGGCTTTATCTCATCAGGAATGAGAAACGGTCTACATTCTTAAGAGCCACGCCTGTACCCTTGGCTACGCTCAGCAGAGGCTCATCGGCCACGTGGAACTCAATTCCTATCTTGTCGGCCAGACGCTTGCTGATACCACGCAGCATGGAGCCGCCGCCTGACAGGTAGATGCCATTCTTGAGGATATCGGCATAGAGTTCAGGAGGAGTGTTCTCAAGTGCGTTGAGCACGGCACTCTCTATCTTGGCGATTGAGCGGTCCAGACAATGTGCAATCTCCTGATAGCATACGGGGATTGACATGGGCAGGGCTGTAATCTTGTTGGGGCCGTTTACGATATAATCCTCGGGGGCATCGTCACCCAGTTCGGTAAGGGCGGCGCCTACGTTTATCTTGATACGCTCGGCCATACGCTCCGATACCTTTACGTTGTGCTGACGGCCCATGTACTCCTGGATATCGGCTGTAAAATCATCGCCGGCCACCTTTACGGAGTTGTTGGATACCAGACCTCCGAGAGAGATAACGGCAATCTCGGTTGTACCGCCGCCTATATCGACAATCATGTTGCCCTCGGGGGCGAGTACGTCAATGCCGATACCTATAGCGGCTGCCATAGGCTCAAACAGCATGTATACCTCACGGCCTCCGGCATGCTCGGCGCTGTCACGTACGGCACGGAGCTCAACCTCAGTACTGCCCGACGGAACACCTATCACCATCTTGAGTGAGGGTGAGAAGAGGCGGCGGCCGGTATCAACCATACCTATCAGACCGCGCATCATCTGCTCGCAGGCATCGAAATCGGCAATCACACCGTTTCTCAAAGGACGGACCACGCGGATATCCTTGTTGGTCTTCTCATACATCATCTTGGCCTGATTGCCCACTGCCACCATCTTGTCGGTACGGTTGTCAAGTGCAACGATCGAAGGCTCGTTCACTACAATCTTATCGTTGTGCATTATGATGGTATTGGCGGTGCCAAGGTCCATCGACAACTCTTGTGTTAATGAAAACAGTCCCACTTTAATATCCTGTAATTAGTTAGAAATCAATGTTTGAAATGACGGAATCCGGTCATGACCATTGTCATGTCATGCTGCTCGCAGTAGTCTATTGACTCCTGGTCACGTACCGAGCCTCCCGGATGGATAACGTTCTTGACGCCTGCCTTATCGGCCAGTTCCACACAGTCGGGGAACGGGAAGAAAGCGTCACTTGCCATTGCCGCACCCTCCAGTGTGAATCCGAATCCGTGTGCCTTCTCTACTGCCTGCTTGAGGGCATCCACACGTGATGTCTGACCTACACCGCTTGCCAGCAACTGCTTGCCGCGGGCAAATACTATAGAGTTGCTCTTGCTGTTCTTAACTATCTTGTTGGCAAAGAGCATATCGTCAACCTCCTGGTCTGAGGGCTTGCGTGAGGTTACCAGCTTGAGGTCATCGGGAGTCTCAACCTTGGTATCCTTATCCTGTACAAGCACGCCGTTCAGGGCCGAACGTACCAGCTTGACGGGGAGTTTCTGATCCTTGCGCACCAGTATGATACGGTTCTTTTTCTGACCCAGTATCTCAAGGGCGTCAAAGTCATAATCGGGAGCTATGATTACCTCAAAGAATATCTTGTTTATCTCCTCGGCTGTAGCCTTGTCAATGGGAGCGTTGGCTACCAGCACGCCGCCGAATGCAGATACGGGATCACCTGCAAGGGCATCCTTCCAGGCCTCGAGCAGTGTAGGACGTGAAGCCACACCGCATGCGTTGTTGTGCTTGAGTATGGCGAATGTGGTCTCATCGAACTCATCTATCAGGTCAACTGCTGCGTTGATGTCAAGCAAGTTGTTGTAAGATATCTCCTTGCCGTGTACCTGATCGAACATTGCATCAAGATCACCGTGGAACACGCCGTTCTGATGGGGGTTCTCGCCGTAACGCATAGCCTTATGGCCGTCCAGAGCCAGACGGAAATGATCCTCATCCTGACCTGCGGCAAACCAGTTGTAAATGCAGCTGTCATAGTATGATGAAACGGCAAATGCCTCCTTGGCGAACCAGCGGCGCTCCTCAAGTGTGGTCTCGGCGCCACGCTCGTTCAGGATATCAAGCAGAGGCTTGTACTGATCCTTGCTGGCTACTATAACTGCATCCTTGAAATTCTTGGCACCGGCACGGATAAGGGATATGCCGCCTATATCTATCTTCTCGATGATGTCCGCATCCTCTGCACCGGACTTTACGGTATCCTCAAAAGGATAAAGATCCACAATCACCAGATCAATCTCAGGAATGTCATAACTGGCCATCTGAGCCATATCGTTATCCTCCTCCCTGCGGGCCAGAATGCCGCCGAATACTTTGGGATGAAGGGTCTTTACACGGCCACCCAGGATTGAGGGATAACCTGTGAGTTCTTCAACTGCCTGGCAAGGCACGCCAAGGGATTCGATGAAACGCTGGGTTCCGCCTGTTGAAATGAGTTTGACACCCTCCTGGTGAAGCTTGCTGATAATCTCGTCAAGGCCGTCCTTATGGAAAACCGATATCAGAGCTGATGAAATTCTTTTTGTTTCGGACATTGTTTTTATAGAGTTTTGCGGTTTAACTGATAATTTGCGCGAAATTAACAATTTCCGCCTACTGATACAATAGTAGATACTGCAAATAGTAGACAAAATATATAATAAAACTAAAACGGAGCGGAAATTGGAACAAAATGCATACCTTAGCGACCAGTTACATTGCTAACCGATAATATCAAACAAGACCAATATGGATAGAAGGGATTTCCTTAAGACTCTGGCCGCTGCCGGAGCATTAGTGACCGTAAAAAGCAGTGGTATGATGGATGTAATGGCATCGACCGTACCGTCAACAGGCGCTGCAGCAGCAGCCGATAACGCCGATCTGGCAGCCGTAATGAACGGCGAACCTGCAGCCATGCTTGAGGCTGCCATGAAAGAGCTTGGCGGCATAGGCCGTTTCATCAAGAAAGGAGACAAGATAGTAATCAAGCCCAACATAGGCTGGGACCGCACCCCCGAACTTGCCGGAAACACCAACCCGGACCTGATAGTGGCACTTATCAAGATGTGTCAGGATGCTGGCGCAGCCGAGATTAAGGTATTTGACCACACCTGTGACAACTGGACCCGCTGCTATGACCACAGCGGCATCGAGGCTGCCGTGAAGAAAGCCGGCGCCACCATGGTATATGCCCACGAGCAGTCCTCATATGAGAGGGTCGATATCCCCAAGGGTGTATCACTCAAGAACGCTCAGGTTCACAAAGCCATCATAGAGTGTGACAAATGGATCAATGTTCCCGTACTTAAGAATCATGGCGGTGCTCTTATGACCTGCGCCATGAAGAACCACATGGGTATCGTATGGGACCGCCGCGCCTTCCATTCACGCGGACTCCACCAGTGCATTGCCGATATCTGCACCTACAAGCCAGCCGTTCTGCATATCGTTGACGCATACCGCACCGTTGCCACCAACGGCCCGCAGGGACGCAGCGCCAGTGACGTGGTTCTTACCAAGGCCCTGTTCGCATCACCCGATATCGTTGCCGTAGATACCGCAGCCGGCAAGTTCTTTACCGGAATAAACAAGAGCATCAAGTTTGAAAACATTGAGCATATCCCCGACGGTCAGAAGCTGGGTCTGGGCACAATGGATCTTGAGTCTATCAACGTAAAGAGAATCAAACTCTGATGTTACGCAAGATAAGAACGGCGGTGGCTGTCGCAGTCATCGCCCTGCTCACTTACGGGTTTATAGATTTTGCAGGTGTGATAGACAATCCCCTGCTCCAGAAAATCCAGTTCGGGCCCGCACTTCTTTCTTTGAGTATTGTAACGCTGGCATGCCTTATCGTGGCCACTCTGTTGCTGGGACGTCTTTACTGCTCGGTAATATGTCCGTTGGGAATATTCCAGGATTTCTTTAACTGGCTGTCAAAGAAATTTGACAAAAAAAAGAAATACGGATACAAGCCCGAACAGCCCTGGCTGCGCTGGGGAGTCCTGGCTGTACTGGTTATTGCATGGCTGTGCGGTTTTACCTTCCTGGTGGGTCTGGTGGAACCTTACAGTGCATACGGGCGTCTGGCTGTCGAGTTGTTCCGTCCGGTCTATCTGCTTGGCAACAACCTGCTTGCATCCATAGGTGAACTGTTTGGCAGTTACCGGTTCTTCAAGGTGGCTGTATCACTGCAGTCCATAAGCGCATTCGTAGTGGCAATACTCACATTGCTGGTTATCGGCCACTTCTCATATCATTACGGACGTACGTGGTGCAACACCATTTGTCCCGTCGGCACTTTGTTGGGATTTTTCTCAAGATTCTCACTTCTGCGCATACGTATTGACAAGGACCGTTGCAACCATTGTCTGGCATGCCAGCGCAAGTGCAAGGCATACTGTATTGACTCCGCCAACCAGCAGATTGACTACTCACGTTGCGTGGATTGCTTTGACTGCATTGATGCATGCAAGCAGAAAGCCATATACTTTGGTCCCGTAAAAAGGCACAGTCAGGCCCAATCGGTCGATGAGTCCAAGCGCCAGTTCCTTAAATCCACGCTGGTATTAGCAGCTCTTGCTCCCGCCGCAGTCCAGGCAAAAGTTACAGGTGTAAAGGATACGCGTGTTCCCATGTCGCCTCCCGGATCTGTAAGTCACAGGAACCTGCTGGGACACTGCACCTCCTGTCACCTGTGCGTGAGCAAGTGTCCGAGCCATGTACTCAAGCCTGCAGGTCTGGAATACGGACTGGGCGGCATAATGCAACCTGTCATGAAGTTTGACGACGGCTACTGCAACTTTGACTGCAACCTGTGCAGCCAGGTCTGCCCTGCCGGCGCCATAAAGCCTCTCACGGTTGAGGAAAAACATCGGACCCAACCCGGACGTGTTGTTTTCAACAAGGATATCTGCGTGGTAAACGTAAACCGCACCAGTTGCGGAGCCTGCGCCGAGCACTGTCCCGTCCAGGCCATCCATATGGTTCCGTTTGAGGGTGGCCTGACCATCCCCGAGACCACTCCCGAAATGTGCGTAGGATGCGGCGGCTGCGAATTCATCTGCCCGGTAAAGGCCGTTCACATTGAGGGAAATCCCATCCACCTGGAGGCTAAAGCCCCCGAGCAGGACGCAGTTATAGAAACCCAGGATTTTGACTTCGGATTCTAAAAATGATACAAAAGGGGTCTGTCCCCTTTTGTACTATTTTTCGCGGAAAAAGAGGAGTACGGGATTGGAATCCTTGGTGATGGTGGGGAACAGGGACTTGAAACGCTCGTTGTCCAGAATCATGCCCGAATCATAGAATCCCACCAGAGTGCCGTTGTATGAACCCACCAGGAACGGGAACGGCTCGCGTGTCTCTTTGTCGTGATTGAACTCTCCCGTATAGACATACATGCGGTATGTGGTCCAGTCTTTCTTGTCAGTGAATACTATCATCAGGTTGGCTCCGTAGTTTGTATTTACAAAGTACAGGAATCGGGGAGTTTCCAGATAACCACACTTGGTATACTCTTTCTGGGGATTTACAAACACCTTGTCGCTCCGTTTGAGTTCATCGGGGATTACGATATCGGTTGTCATTCGACAGGTGGCCCATATGCTGTCATCGGCGTAGTGATAGAACTTGTCATTATCCTCAATGCCCATAAAACCTATCACACCAGGGCATATATGATTGATATACGGGGTATTTAAGCTCACGTGAGCGAATTCAGGGTCAAACTCGACAAGCTGCTTAATGAACCTACCGTCGGCCCCTGTTTTCCAAAGCCCGCGACGATGGTTACGGCCCGTATATTTAATGGGATTGGCAAAAAGGAAATCGCCGTCAGGCAGGACCGCAAAGTCACATACATAATCATCAATCTGAACGCTGCGCTTATAACTGCCGTCCATGCCATACACAAAGATATTGTTGGTATGACCGTCCATTATGTAAAGCTCACCCCGTTGCTCAAGAACGTCAAAACGGTCTATCGTGCGATAATTGCCCGTACCCTTGCCCAGACGGTCAAAACGGTACAGGAACTTGCCTTTGTCATTAAAGAAGAAAAGAGTATTGGCCGATCTTACTATGATGGTGTCACTGAATGAAACAACCTCATCGACCGAAGGTATGATACTCTCATAGCCCGCATTTTCCAGAAACACCGTGTCCACACGTTCAAACATGCTTGACATTATGGGATAATCCGTAGGGGCATCCTCCAGAAGCGGAGCGTAAATCTCATGAAGACATGTGTCACAAACCTTTTGTCTTTCCTGACAGCCGGACAGAAGGAAAAGGACAACCGGCAGAATAAACAAGCCAATTGCCAGTCTGGTGTTTGACACAATACCCGTTTTCATTTCAAGGCGCGAATATATACTTTTTTGACATATCATTAACAATTATTGGCAAAAAAAGGGCCGATACCCTACACAGTATCGGCCCCATTGTGTATTGACAGAATTACTGATTATTTCTGAGCAGCGTGATGTCTTGCTTCAATCTCCTTGTTCATCTCGTCAAGACGCTGGTCGGTAAGAGGATACTTGTATACCAGATATCCTACTACAACCAGAAGGATGGCGGGAATGATGGTGGTGAACCACAGGATGGCATTCTGAACGGTTGCATTATAATCACTCAGGTGAGTATAATATGCATTTACCGGAGCGCTGATGAATGATGCCAGGAACACTACAATGAAAATGCTCAGAACCAGCTGCAGGCACTTGTTGGCCTTGAACTCAAGCCACATCTCCTTGAATGAAACAGGCTTCTCGGGTGTGGTGGTGATGTTCTCCTTGGTTCCCAGGAAGCAGAGGAGAAGAAGTATAAATCCTACGATGGCAAATATGAATGTAACTGTAAACCAAGCCTTGGGAACAGTAGGCAGGGATGACTCCTCGCTGGCCAGGTTAAAACCAATCATATTCATAGCCCAAGGGGTAATGAAACCTGCAAGTGAGAAACCGGCCTTGAAAGCAACACCTGCCAGAGCGTTAACGGTTGCGGCAGGACGGTTACCTGTACGGTACTCGGCATCGGTGATTACCTCAGGAACCAGAGCCCACATGAGTGAACCTACCAGCAGACCTACACCGGTCAGAACCTTTGCACCCTGAATAATTATATTGCATTTCTGAACATCAAAGAACTTACCGATGATGAACAGTGTGATGAATCCTACAAGACCTATGCAAAGAAGCAGATAATAAAGGCCCTTCTTTCCAAACAGTTTCTTCAAAACGGGAAGCAAAGGCAGGATGATGAATGCCGGTATTGTACCGATAGCCATGAATACAGCCTGATTCCAGTCTACTGCGATTCCCACGGTCATTGCAAGTCCGATGGGGAAACCGGCCTGTACAACAATCTGGCCGATATTAGCGCATACCATACGGGTTGAAGTGAGAATAAGAACCTCATCATTATCACGGGTCATAGAGGCCATGATAGAGCCGTAAGGTATATTAACCACTGAGTAGATCATGCTGAGCAGGGTGTAGCTGATTGTAGCATAAGCGATCTTCCAACCCATAGCCCATGAAGCTGCAGCGGGGAGCATCAGGCATGTAGCGGCAATTGTAAGAGGAATACCACCATAAAGAAGGTATGTACGATACTTTCCTAACTTAGGATTGTGGTTATCAATGTATTTTCCTACTACGGGGCTCCAGAAACAGTCAAGGAGTCTTACTGCAAGGATAAGTCCACTTACAAATCCCGGATTGATTTTCAGTACTGTACACAGGTACAGCATCAGGAAACATGCAACCGTCTGGAAAATAAGATTCTGAGCGAGGTCACCTACACCGAAACTGATTCTTTGTCCCCAACTCAGCTTGTAATAGCCGTTTGTAACTTCGTTTGCCATAAAAATGAGTTTATTGATTAATAATTTTGGTTATCCTAAAAATTTTGGGCTCACAAACTTACACAAAAAATCGGTTTATTTGTAAGGATGAGCCATTTATTGACCTGTTTCCATAAACGCCACAGCCCTCTGAATAACCTCGTCCAGGTCCTGTATTACCCGGTAATAGGAATTCATACCCCATATCAGACGTGCTATGGTGGCCTTAAGTTGTGTCTCCAGTATGCCTCGAACCTCCTGATACTGAGCCTCGTCATACTCAACCTTGGCATCCTTGGCCTTATCCAGGAACATTTTCATCACATCGGGCCCTACCTGGAATCCGCTGTTGAATTCCTCAAACGACTTGAAACGGCGCTGCAGGCTGCGGCGGTTACGTTCCGTATATTGCATTGAAGTGTTCAGCACTATGTTCTTGGCTGTTACGTCACGGTAATACTGGTTGGTACGTGTGGTGTCCAGCGGTACGAATACATCGGGCATGATACCTCCGCCTCCATACACGGTCCGATGCCTGATCATGGTACTGTACTTGAGCGAATCGGGGAAATGGATGCTGTCACGGTTGGTGAGTTCGCCGTGATGCAGGCGTTCCAGTATGTCGTCTCCGTAGTCGACGTCCTTACCGTAAGGCTTCTGTATGCATCGGCCCACGGGAGTATAGTATTTGGCTACGGTAAGTCGTATCAGGGAACCGTCGTGAAACTCTATGGGGCGTTGAACCAGACCCTTGCCGAACGAACGGCGGCCTACTATTGTTGCACGGTCCCAATCCTGGACTGCGCCCGATACAATCTCGCTGGCCGATGCGGAATACTCATCGATAAGCACCACAAGTTTGCCGTCACGGAAACGTCCGCGACCGTCGGCCAGATAACCGCTACGGGGCGAACGCCGGCCCTCGGTATAAACCACCATCTGGTCACGTCCCAGAAACTCGTTGGCAATGCTGACGGCAGCCATCAGCAGACCTCCGCCGTTACCCTGCAGGTCCAGGATAAGTGATTGTGCACCCTGTCCCTTGAGTTCGGAGAGTTTTTCCTCAAACTCCTGGACTGTGGTGGCTCCGAAACTGGAAATCTTGATGTATCCTATTCCCGGACGGATCATATAAGCGGCATCTACAGTGTTCACGGGAATCTGGTCTCGGATTACCATAAAGTGAATCAGTTCTTTTACACCACGGCGGTTTATGCCCAGATCCACCTTGGTACCCTTTGGACCACGCAGACGTTTCATTATGGCCTCCTGGGACATCTTCACTCCGGCTATGGTAGTATCGTTTACGGTAATGATACGGTCACCTGCCAGTATACCCACCTTCTCGGACGGGCCGTCGGGTATGGGCTGTACTATGAAAAGCGTATCCTCAACCATATTGAACTGGACGCCGATGCCCTCGAATGAGCCCATGAGCGTCTCGTTTGACTTATCGTTTTCCTCGGCTGTAAGATAGGTTGAGTGCGGATCAAGTTCCTCGAGCATGCCTATGATAGCCTTCTCGACAATTTTCTTCTCATCAACCTCCTCCACATACAGGGCCGATATGGCCCCTTCGGCTACCAGCAGTTTCTGAAGTTCAGCATCTATTGATGTAGCCTGGGGCTGCATCTGAGGCTGACGCTGCATGGGCGGTTGCATCTGAGGCTGGCCAATACGACCGGGCTGGGCAGTCAGCATCAGCGGCATCAGGAGTGCCGCAATCAGAATATCTATCTTTTTCATCATTATCATCTGAAAGTATCTATCATAAGATCATCGGCATTACGTCCGAAAGATATGAGTTCACGTACCAGACTGCTGCTTACGTGCTGGAATGCAGGATTTGATACCAGCAGTACGGTCTCAACGCCGTCAATGGTTCGGTTAATATCGGCCAGATTACGTTCCTTATCATAATCCGTCACTGAACGTATGCCGCGCAAAATTGCATCACAACCGTTTTCACGCACTGCATCCACCGTAAGTCCCTTATACTCTATGACACTTACACGGGAGTATCCTTTGTAATAGTTACGGATGGAATCAAGACGCTTTGCAGTACTGAACATGGGCTTTTTCTCCTCATTTATGCCTATGGCTATCACCACCTCGCAGCCCAGATTGAGAGCGCGCTCAACCAGATCGGCGTGTCCTATGGTGAAGGGGTCAAACGATCCCGGGAAAAACAGTTTCATAGTCCTTAAAGTTTAGAATTTCTCACCTTCATCCTCATCTACACGGTCCTCCTCAACTACCAGGTTGTCTATTATAAAGTTCTGACGCTCCATTGTGTTCTTGCCCATATAGAATGAGAGCAGGTCATCAACGGCATCGGTCTTTTTGAGTGTTACCAGTTCCAGACGCATATCGGGGCCGATAAAGTTCTTGAACTCATCGGGCGATATCTCACCCAGTCCTTTGAATCGGGTTATCTCGGGATTGGGCGAGAGTTTCTCTATGGCCTGACGGCGCTCGTCATCATTGTAGCAGTAGATGGTCTCAAACTCACCCTTCTCGGTTACCACACCGTCCACGTGGGCATCGGCACCTTTTTTCTTCTTACGCTTGTTACGTACGCGGAACAGCGGAGTCTGCAGTATGTATACGTGGCCTTTCCTTATAAGTTCGGGGAAGAACTGCAGGAAGAAGGTTATCATGAGCAGACGTATGTGCATACCGTCCACATCGGCATCGGTTGCCACAATTATCTTGTTGTAACGCAGGTCATCCAGTCCCTCCTCTATGTTGAGTGCGGCCTGCAGCAGGTTGAACTCCTCATTCTCATATACCACCTTCTTGGTAAGGCCGTAGCAGTTAAGGGGTTTACCGCGCAGACTGAATACGGCCTGTGTATTTACGTCACGGCTCTTGGTGATGGAGCCGCTGGCAGAGTCACCCTCTGTTATGAAGATGCAGCTCTCCTCCTGGCGGTCACCGCGGGCATCGTTCAGGTGGATGCGGCAATCGGCCAGCTTACGGTTGTGCAGATTGGCTTTCTTGGCGCGCTCACGGGCCTGCTTGGTTATACCGGCTATCTCCTTGCGCTCCTTCTCTGACTCCAGTATCTTCTTGAGCAATACATCTGCCACCTCGGCCTCCTTGTGGAGCAGGTCATCGACCTCCTTCTTTATAAAGTCTCCTATGAACTTGTTGAGCGACACGCCTCCGCCCGGGCTCATGGTGGTGGAGCCCAGCTTGATCTTGGTCTGGCTCTCAAACACAGGCTCCTCTACGTTGACGGCTATTGCGGCCACTATGCCGTTACGCACATCGCCCGACTCAAAGTTCTTGCCGTAGAACTCCTTGATGGTACGGGCTATATGCTCCTTGAATGCACTCTGATGGGTTCCTCCCTGTGATGTATACTGACCGTTCACGAACGAGTAGTACTCCTCGCCGTACTGGTTGGTATGGGTGAATGCTATCTCAATGTCCGTTCCCTGCAAATGGATGATCGGATAGAGGCTCTGGGCACTCATGCGCTCCACGAGCAGATCCTCCAGACCGTTGCGTGACATGAAACGCTGGCCGTTGTACATGATGGTAAGGCCGGTGTTCAGATAAGTGTAGTTACGCAGCATGGTCTCTATTATGGCAGGACGGAACTGATAGCCCACAAAAAGGTCATTGTCAGGCTCAAAAATCACCTGGGTTCCGTGCTCATCGGCACTGGGTTCAGTCTTGTCCGACTTAAGCTTGCCGCGCTCAAACTGCAGTGTACGGACCTGGCCGTCACGCCAGCTGCTCACCTCGAAATGGTAACTGAGCGCATTCACAGCCTTGAGACCCACACCGTTCAGACCCACGCTCTTCTTGAACGCCTTGCTGTCAAACTTACCGCCGGTATTAAGAATGCTGACCGCATCCACAAGCTTACCCTGCGGGATGCCGCGTCCGTAGTCACGGACCGATACCTTGCCCGTATCGGCCAGCTCTATCTCTATGCGCTTGCCGGTATTCATGCGGAACTCATCGACGCTGTTGTCTATGATTTCCTTGAGCAGCACGTAGATTCCGTCATCGGCGGCCGATCCGTCGCCCAGTTTACCTATGTACATACCGGGACGGGTACGGATATGCTCCATATCGTCCATGTGGCGGATATTGTCCTCGTTGTACTGCACCTGAGGTGTCTGCGGGTCAAAAAGTTCTTCAGTGTCTGCCATATATCTCTATTATACTTTTCTCAAAACAAAATTAAATCAGATGGGCTTGAAAAAAACCGCCCTGCGACGTACTATCCTTACTCCTTCATAGTACGACCACTGGCTCTGAACCTTTACGTTGTCAACCAGTTCCGGATTGGTCTCGCCCAAAGTATATCCGAGTTTGACCAGATTGGGATTGAGTATGGAGAACGGTACGGCGTTGATACCCTTGTTCTGGTACTCCGGCTTGACGGCTATGAACAGGAACTCCACAATATTTGAGCGCTTTATCTTGAGCGCCTTGATAATGTGCCACCAGCCAAACGGGAACAGACGGCCCTGAGCCTTCTGCAATGCACGAGCAATTGATGTCATCGTGAGCGCTCCGGCCACAAGATTATCATCCTTGTCAAGCACGAACGCGGCAAAACGCTTGTCCAGAAGCGGTACGAACTTGCGGGCAAAGTCATCAATCTGCCTGTCCGAGAATGCCGAATAACCGTACAGCGGTGCGAACGCCTCATTTACCAGATGGAACAGTTTATGGGCATATTTCCTGGCCTCAACACTCTTGCTGTGTTCAAGCTTGTCAATATGGAGGTTATAGCGGTCCAGCACTATCTTGCCTATGCGTTCCATCTTCTCGGGCAAGGTGTTGTAGGGAATCTGTCTCTCTACCCACTCGGCCGACGGCTTGAGTCCCAGCTGTTCCATGTGCTTGGGATAGTAGGGATAGTTGTAGATGGTGGCCATGGTACCCATCAGGTCAAAGCCCTCTGTGAGCATTCCCTCAGGATCAAAATCAGTGAATCCGAAAGGTCCCTCCAGGCGGTCCATGCCACGTTCCTTACCCCAGGCCGATACGGCATCAAGCAATGCGCGGCTTACGTTTATGTCATCAATGAAATCAATCCACCCGAACCTTACGGTATTGACCTTCCACGCCTTATTGGCCTTACCGTTGATGATGGCGGCCACGCGGCCCACCACCTTACCATCCTTAATGGCAATGAACGGCTGTGCCTCACAGAAATCAAGTGCGGCGTTGCGTTTGGGTCTGAAAGAGTTCTTGGTATCGCTGATCAGATCCGGTACGGCATAAGGGTGATTCCTGTAAAGCTGCACATTGAAACGTGCAAACCTGCGCAGGTCCCTGGCCGTCTTGACCGCGATTACGGATATATTCTCAACTGACATTATCTCCTCACTTTTTAATTCAGCGAAGATACAAAAATTAAGGCACTATCGCCCTATGGCTGATGTGTAATTTATCAACACCGCGACCCATCCGGGGCTTGACTGCGAAGCTTGTTGAGGACCGATGACCGAAATAAGTCCTGAAATAAAAAAACCACCCTGATTGGGTGGTAGTGGGCCATCTAGGGCTTGAACCTAGGACCTCCAGATTATGAGTCTGTTGCTCTAACCAACTGAGCTAAAAGCCCGGAGAAAGAATCACCGGCCCAGGGCCGACTGCTTCATTCGGGTGCAAAAGTACGCCATTAACCCGAATTAGCAAAGTTTTGGAGCAAAAAATTCCGTTACCCCGCGTATCTTCACTACTTTTGCAATCAGAAACAGAGCACTATGACCATACCTGATCCGCAGACAGACAGATACGCCGCCACGATAGGATTCTTTGACGGAGTCCATAAGGGTCACGTACACCTTCTGGAGGAGCTCAAAACCATTGCCGCACAGCGCGGGCTCAAGAGTATGGCCATAACATTCCCCGAGCATCCGCGCCAGATACTTCAGTCCGATTACCGTCCGCGCCTGCTATCCACACCCGATGACAAGATGCGCTTGCTTGAGCGGACAGGCATTGATTACTGCTTCCCGCTCCATTTTACCACGGCACTGGCAGCTCTGGATGCCCGCACGTTCATGACGGATTTTCTGCAAAAGAAACTGGGAGTGAGCACTCTGCTTGTTGGGCATGACCACCACTTTGGTCATGACACCAGCCTTACCATAGATGACTACCGCCGTATAGGCAATGAAATAGGTATGGAGGTGATTCCCGCCGATGCCTATCTCTATGAGGGCGCGCCCATAAGCAGTTCACGTATTCGCCGTGAGCTGGTAGCCGGCCATGTAAAGGCTGCAAACGATATGCTGGGTTACCGTTACACCATAAGCGGCACCGTGATTCACGGCCTGCAGAACGGACGCAAGATGGGATTCCCCACCGCCAATCTGGGACCTTATTGCGAGTTCATGCAGATCCCGGCCGACGGAGTATATTCAGCCTTGGCAAAGGTTGACGGAGAGACATGGCCCGCCATGCTCAATATAGGTTTCCGCCCCACATTTGAGGGTAAGGCCCGAACTATCGAAGCCCACCTTCTGGGATTTGACCGCGACATATACTTCCATGAACTGACATTGGAGTTTGTGGATTTCCTGCGCCCGGAGCGCCGTTTCGAGTCCCCCCAGGAACTGGCCGCCCAGCTTGAGGCTGACCGCGACAAAGTAAGACAAACAATAAAACTAGGATAATATGAAAATCAAAAAGACACTCGTATCAATCGGCGTTTTCTTTGCCGCTCAGCTGTTGGTTTCACTCATATTCATAATTGCAGGTATTATTCAGGGAATGGGCATTATGGAAGCAATGACAGCTACCATGGGTCCTGCACTTCTGATATCGGACTTCCTGGTAATTGTGATACTTCTGTTCCTCAAGTACTGCGGAATTAAGGAACTGTTCAAGAAAGTGCCTGCCGATGTGCTTCTGATTTCTATTGTGTTTGCCATGACCGGTATGTACGCCGTAGAACTTATCTCTTCACAGTTTGAGATTCCCAACAATCTTGAGGAGCAGTTCCAGGCTATGGCAGGAACAATATCCGGATTCCTGGGTATATGCATTGTAGGCCCGATAATGGAGGAGATCATAATGCGCCGTGTCATTCTCAAGGAGATGGCCAAGGCCACAAAGAGCATGTGGTGGGGTATAATCATTTCATCCGCCCTGTTCGCGATCATTCATATCAATCCCGTTCAGATTGTATTCGCTATGCCGGCCGGCATATTCCTTGGTTGGATTTACTGCAAGACAGGAAGCCTGCTTGTTCCCATCTGCATCCACATAATCAACAACACAATATCATTCGTATTGATGACTATTGGTGCTGAAGGTGACTTGAGTCTGAACAGCACACTGGGCGTGATACTGCTCATATCATTCACTCTCATCTGTGCAGTATCATGTATCTGGATCAACAGATACTACGCCAAAATCAAGAAAGAGCAGGAACTCCAGCAGGCAGCTCAGGCAGAATCAGAGAGCGATAGTAGTACCGGTGAGCTTGTCGAGTGATTCGGCCTTGGTTATCAGGACCGATGACACTCCGGCCTGCAATGCATTGAATGCGTTCTGGATCTTGGGAATCATGCCGCCGCTTATGGTGCCGTCCTGGACCAGACGCGGGAAATCATAGTATGATATATAGGGAATGACGCTATTATCATCATCCTCATGCAGCAGCACGCCCGGCTTCTCAAAGCAGAATATAAGCGTAACCTTAAAGTATGATGCCAGTGCCTTGGCTGCCTCGCCGGCTATGGTATCGGCGTTGGTATTGAGGAGTTGGCCCTTGCCGTCATGGGTGAGCGGGGCCAGGACAGGAACTATACCCTTCTCTATCAGGCTTGCCAGGAACTCGGCGTTCACTGCCTTAACATCGCCCACAAAACCGTAGTCTATTTCCTTAACGGGGCGCTTATCGGACTGCATCACGTTGCAGTCGGTGCCTGTAAGACCTATGGCGTTGATGCCGTTGGCCTGCAGTTTGGCCACGATGTTCTTGTTTACAAGACCGCCATAAACCATTGTCACAACGTCAAGCATATCGGCATCGGTGATACGGCGTCCGTCCACCATCTTGCTCTCAATACCCAGACGGCTTGCCATGGCTGTTGCCGAACGGCCGCCACCGTGTACCAGCAGTTTGGCGCCGGGTATGGCCTTGAAATCCTTGAGCAGACGCTCCAGGGTCTCGGGCTGCTCAACTATCTTGCCGCCCACCTTTACAATGACAAGTGACTGTTTCATATATGGTCAATCTTTTTTAATGTCCAACAGTTGTTTAAGATAAGTTATGGTGTCCGATATCTGGTCGCGGGATTCCAGACGGTCACCGGGGCAGATGTACCCGGCCCTGAGGTATCCGGGCTCGCGGCGCTTGGTCTCACTCTCAATAAAAGCGGCCAGTTCCTCATCGGTCTTTGACGCTATGAGCGGACGCTGTGAACGGGCTACCTTGAGACGGCGCAGCAGGGTATCGTTGTCACATTTAAGATAGACGGTCTGTCCGTGCTGCAGCATATACTCCATATTGTCGCCTATGAGCGGGGTAGAACCACCGCATGACACAATGACGTCATCAAATTCACCCACCTCACGCAGCATACGGCTCTCAATCTCACGGAAGCCCTGCTCGCCCTTAAGAGCGAATATCTGACTTACGCTCTTCATGTACCTGCGCTCAATATACTGGTCCAGGTCTATGAAAGAGATATTAAGGTCCTTGGCCAAGGCCTTGCCGAGGGTAGTCTTACCCGCCCCCATAAAGCCCATAAGGAATACCCTTATCATTTCTTGGTCTTGAATATACGGCGTTTGGGAGCAGAGCCGGTCTTCTCAATCTGACGCTTGATAATTTCCTGGCACTCCTCCTCGGTCAGAGTGGAAGGATCCATGTTTCTGGGAATCTTGTAGTTGCTTCCCTGATAAGCGATGTATGCGCCGTAACGGCCGTTCATCACCTCCATATCCTGATTTCCGGGGAAAGTCTTGAGCACCTTCTTGGATTCTGACTCACGCTTGTTTCGGATAAGATCTATGGCCTCATCGAGAGTGATGGTAAGGGGATCGGCCACACCGCTCAGAGAAACATAGAACTTGTCATGACGGATGTAAGGACCGAATCGGCCTGTACCTACGCTTACCTCAAAGCCCTCAAACTCACCCAATGTGCGCGGCAGACGGAACAGTTCCAGAGCCTCATCGAGCGTGATGGTCTCAATGGTCTGACCCTTTTTCATCTGTGCAAAACGGGGTTTGTCATCATCATCGGCACTGCCTATCTGGACAATGGGACCGTAACGGCCTATCTTGACCGATACAGGCTTACCGGATACGGGATCGGTACCCAGTATCCTTTCACCTACCTTATGCTCGTTCTTAAGGGTCATGGCGTTGTTTACTGCCGGGCTGAACTTGTCATAGAAGGTACTGATAACACTCTTCCACTGCTTGTCGCCATCGGCAATATCATCAAACTCCTTCTCTACCTGAGCGGTAAAGTTGTAGTTCATTATATCGGGGAAATACTCTATCAGGAAGTCATTTACCACCATACCTATGTCTGTAGGTACAAGTTTGGACTTTTCGGTGCCGTAGACCTCGGTCACTTTCTGTTCCTTAATCTCACCGTTCTCCAGACGAAGCATATCGCAGTCACGCTTTACGCCCTCAATATCCTCACGCAGTACATACTCGCGCTGCTGGATGGTACCGATGGTGGGAGCATATGTAGAAGGACGTCCTATGCCCAACTCCTCCATCTTGTGCACCAGGGCTGCTTCATTGAAACGCTGCGGATGCTGAGTGAAACGCTCACAGGCCGATATCTGGCTGAACTCCAGTGCCTGACCCTTCTTGAACTCCGGCAGGCCCTGTGTCTCCTGTGATTCGTTGGAATCATCGTCACGACTCTCGCGGTAAACACGCAGGAAACCGTCAAACTTGACTGTCTCGCCGGTTACGGTGAACTCGCCGTCCAGTTTGGGTGAGGTTATTGATACAGTTGTCTTTTCTATCTCGGCATCGGCCATCTGAGATGCTATGGTGCGCTTCCAGATAAGCTCATACAAGCGCTTTTCGGGGGCGGTACCGTCAATGGTCTGGTTGTCCATATAGGTAGGACGGATAGCCTCGTGGGCTTCCTGGGCGCCTTTGGCCTTCTGTGTGTACTGACGGCTCTTTACGTACTCCTCGCCCATTGACTCGGTTATGGCCTTGCGGCATGAATCTATGCAAAGGGTTGACAGATTCACAGAATCGGTACGCATGTATGTTATTTTACCGGACTCATACAGACGCTGTGCAAGCATCATGGTCTGCATGACGGTGAATCCGAACTTACGGGTTGCCTCCTGCTGCATGGTTGATGTGGTGAACGGAGGTGCGGGAAGTTTCCTGAGCGGCTTGGTGGTGATATCCTTTACCTTGAAATCGGCCCCCTTGCATTTCTCAAGGAAGGCATAAGCCTCTTTCTTGGTCTTGAAACGCTCACTGTAATCGGCGCGTACATCCTGTACCTGACCGTTACCGCTTTCAAGACGGAATATTGCCACTACCCTGTATGATGCCTCGGGTACGAAATCCTTTATCTCACGCTCACGTTCCACGATAAGACGTACGGCAACAGACTGTACACGGCCGGCCGACAGAGCGGGCTTTACCTTACGCCACAGAATGGGAGAAAGCTTGAAACCTACTATGCGGTCCAGCACGCGACGCGCCTGCTGTGCATATACCAGGTTGGTATCAATGTCACGCGGGGTCTCTATGGCGTGCAGTATGGCGTTCTTTGTAATCTCGTGGAATACTATACGTTTGGTCTTCTCGGGCTTGAGTCCCAGGGTCTCGAACAGATGCCAGCTGATGGCCTCTCCCTCGCGGTCCTCATCGGATGCCAGCCAGACCATCTCGGCCTTCTTGGCTGCCTCCTTGAGTTCACTTACCACCTTCTTCTTGTCGGTAGGTATCTCATATATGGGTTCAAACGTATTTATGTCTATGCTCAGGTCCTTCTTCTTAAGGTCACAGATGTGTCCGTAACTTGACATCACCTTGTAATCGGCTCCCAAAAACTTCTCGATTGTCTTGGCCTTGGCCGGAGACTCCACAATTACCAGATTCTTCTGCATGATATTCTATTAAATGTTATGCCTCAAAGGCGCGGCAAAAGTAGAACAAAAAAAACATATAGAAAAGGTGGAAAGAGATAAAAAATTCTCTCTGTCCACCTTATTAATATAAATATTAATAAAAAGTCAGAACCTGTACGTGGCGCCGATGAGTACCGAGGGTTTGATGGCACGGTAACCGGCGTAATAGCAGTAATTGCCGCCGGTAAGACGGTTACCGGTCACGTAGAATGACAGGTTGGGGCGGAAATCATAATCCAGTGTAAGAGCCACGTCATTGACCATACGCTCACGCGTGCCTTCCACCTTGCAGAACATCATGGTCCTGTATGTGAGCATGGCATCCAGACCGGGCATTATGTTGACACGTCCAAACAGCGAGCCGTCCAAGACGGGCTTGAATGCCAGTATCCCGTCCGAGTACTTACCGGTATATCCGTTACAGGTCAGGTCCATCTTGACCTGAGCCCTGTCGGCAAACTGCATATCGGCATCCAGGCGGGCGTAAAATACATCGCAGCCCTCCTGCTTGAGCATGGATGAGATGATAAGGCTGTCATGTGCCACCTGGAAGAGTTCATCGATAGTATGGCTGTATCCGCCCTTAAGTGAAAGTGTCAGCCAGGTTCCCTGTGAGTATGACACTCCAACGGATGCGTTCATAAGTTCGTATCCGTCACGTATGCGCTCGGCCTCGGTCCAGTAGGGGGAAATGCCAGCCAGAGTACGCATGCAGTTGTCCTTGACACCTCCGGTTACTGCGGCCAGAAGACGTATGTTATCACCTGCATTGTATGTGGCGGTTACCATAGGTGACAGCAGCACCTTGTATCCGGCTGCGGTACGTACGTCCAGGTTCACGCCCAGACGGGTATCCAGGTCACCCCATGTCTTTTTCCAGTAAGGGGAGAGCGTGATGGTGGTCAATCCGCCGTATTGGGTTCCGTACACACCCTGCCAGTCATACATGGCTGTTTTCTGACGGTAATCGGCACCGCCGATACCTCCCAGCAGAGGCAGCTCCAGACCGGCATTTATGCGCAGCAGGCGCTCACGGTTATCGGGCTCCACTCCGTTAAGGATTAATCCTTTGCGTGACAGCCACTGCATTCCGGCATCAAAATGCCACTGAGCTTTCCTGAATTCTCCGCTTAGCCACAACCCTATCTCGGCACGGTTGGTTTTCTGCAGGAAATCACTTGCAGCCAGTATGGCCGATGTGGTGTCCTTACCCTCACGGAAATTGAGACGTGAATGACCGTATGCTCCGTAAGCGCCTATTGACAGGCTGTCAAAACGGTGGGAGTACTCCATCTTAAGGTCAGAGTTGAACATCCTGGATTTCCACTGGCCGTCAGGTTTGGTTGACCATCCGTCCATCAGTCCCGAAAGGGTAAGCAGGTCCCTGTCCGATATTCTCCAGCCGACATCCAGAAGACCGTCCGATACGTTTCTCAGTCCGTAGCCCAGACGTACCAGGCCATAGTACCTTGAAGGGGTTACATCATCGGTCTGCTCTCCGAACACGACCATGGGAGTGCGTCCGTAATCCTGACTGGGATTGGACTCGGTCCGATAACTGACCGTGGCAGCCTGACGCTGTGTCTCAGGACGCTGCGGTACGGGCATTATCTTACCCTGCTCCGACATGGAGGGGTTATAGGCACCTTCTATGGTGAGCGATCTGGAGGGGAGCACATCATCCTGTGCCTTAAGTCCGCTCCAGCATATTACGGTCATCATGACCGGCAGTATATATCTTTTCATAACAGTCATTCTTCTAGTCGTTTGGCAATCATATCGGCAATATCGTCATCTTCTGTATAATTGGACTTGAGCGAAAGCAGATACTGGCGGGCCTCCACATCCTTACCCTGTGACTTATAGATGTCACTTAACAGTATGAAACTGCGTGCCAACCAATACATATGGGGAGTTCCCTCCTGTATGAAATCCATTATGACCTTCTGTGCGCCCTCCTTGTCACCGCTGTCAAACAGCAACTGACTGAGCAGATAGTCTGACTCGGCACCGTATACGGAACGCGTATCCTTGGCAAGTTCCTCAAGCAGCGGACGTGCATCGGCCCTCTTGCCGGTCTCCAGCAGTGCCTGTGCCTTCCAGTAACGGACCTCGGTCTGCTGGGCAGCCGACAACTGTGTCTGCAGGGCCTTATCGGCATAAAGAAGTACCGCATCATGCTCGCTTATCTGGCCTGCGCTGCTTACTATACGGAACAGGCTGGTGCGCTGACGGTCTGCATTGGTGGTCTTGCCGTAAAGGCGGATATAGGTATCCATTGCCGTCTCCCAATCGCCCACGCCCCATGCCATGGCCGATGCATGGTCAAGTGCGCTCTCCGCAAACCGGCTGCTCTCATAAGCGGCGCTGTGCATGAAACTCTCATATGCTCCGTCATAGTCATTCTCCTCCTCAAGCAGCAATCCGCGGTAATACCATGCATTGGCGGCAAAAGCGCCGTTAGGATACTGGTCCAGGTACTCCTTGAAGCGCACCTTGGCATCGGCTTTCTGGCCGCGGCTGAAAAGACCCTCGGCTGCCGTATAGGTAAGTGAGTCACGCTCGCTCACTGCAATGGGAGTGGCGCCCTGAACGGTCTCGGTATACTGCAGATAGGTGTTTATATCACCCTTCTCCACGTAGATGGACTTGAGGTCCACCAGAGCGGTACGGGCCTCATCGCTGCCCGGATAGCGGGCTATCACATCCTTGTAGGCTGCAATGGCCAGGTCATACTTATCGGTCTGGTAATAGATGAGTGCCGTTTCGGCAGATGCCTTGCGTGCCAGATCGGTGTTGGGATAATCCCTGATTATCCTGGCAAACACTGCCACAGCATCATCGGGTTTGTCAATCTGCTGGTAGGCGCGGCCTTCCTCATAGAGTGCTGAGGGTACATACGGAGATTGCGGATAATTGGCTGTAAGTTTATCCAGGTCAAGTATCTTCTGGTTGTAATTTCGCTGAAGTCCGTTCACAAGTCCGGTCTGATAAAGCGCATAGTCACCCGTGGAGGGTACCAGACTGATTGCCGTTCCGTAGTACTCCTTGGCCAGGTCATACTGGCGGCCGTAGAACATGCAGTCACCCGCACGCAGGGCGGCATCGGCAATGATACTGTTCTCCAGGCCTATCTGGCGTGATGTCTCCAGGACTGTCTTGAAATAACGTCCGCTCCTGGTATAATCCTTTCTGTTGTAATAAATATAACCCAGTCCGTAGTTGGCCAGGCCACTGCTGTGTGTCATACCGCTTCCGGTCAGAGCCAGATAGCGTGTGTAATCAGCCTCGGCACGGTCTGTCTGACCCATGCGGTAGTAGCACTCACCGCGCCAGAAGAGAGCCTCGTTTGCAGTCTTGCGGTCATAACGCTCCAGTGCAATGACATCGGTCAGCAATGAGGGGACCTTGTCATAATCGGCCGCAGCCATATTATCCATGGCCTTCTTGTACAGAAGCTGCATCTTGGCAGCCAGGATGGAAGCGCCGGGATTCTGGATCTTGGCTATGGAAGCCAGGGCGGCATCGTAACTGGTGGTGCTCATATAGACATCGACCAGGTAACTGCTTACCTTATCGGCATATTTGGACTTGGGGTACTCGTTAAGGAAGCGCTCAAATGAGTTTACGGACTCGGCAAACGGAGAGTATGCAGTCTCATGAATCACCATCGCGTAGTTGTAAAGTGCCTGTTCCCTTACATCGGGCTTGCCGGGTATGTCCGATGCACGCTCAAACGCCATACGCGCCGCATTCTTGTCTCCTTTCTTAAGATTGGCCAGACCTATGTGAAGCAGGGCGTTCTGGCTGACTGCATCGTCATCGGCCACCACAGCCGAGAGATGCTCAACGGCTCTGTCCAAATCGCCTGTCTGGAACTCAGAGATACCCAGCAGATAGGTGTCATGGCGTACATCCTGACTCTGACCGGTTGCCAGATAACTTGTCAGCAGGTCAACTGCCTTGGCGTAATCACCCTTGCGGTACCAGTACTCACCCAGTATGCGCTCTGACTCGGCTTCAATATAGGGATCATCGGTAGTGGCTATCAGATTGTTGGCGGTCTCATAGGCCTGTGCCATATCGCCGCCCCCGTTCAGGGAGATATCGGCCATATACAGGCGGGCCTCGTCATCATGACGGGTGTCAAGGGATTTCTCAAATCCAGCTCTGGCCTCCTGATTGTTGCCGTTCAGATAATCGTAATATGCACGGTAGAACACAATATCCTCATCCTGATCCGGATCATCCAGAAGACGGGCAAGTATGTTGAGTTGCAGATATGCCTCCTGTGCACGTCCGCAGCGGAACAGCGATATTGCGTAATGTCGCACCATACGGCAGCAGTCAGTCTCATCCAGCAACAGGGGGTCACACTCGTCAAAGCACTCAATGGCATCCTGATACTCATGCTGAACAAAATGTGACGATCCCATCAGGGCCATCAGACGGTTGTTGTACATTGAGTTAGGATACTTGGACATGAATATCTGAATGGCCGGCATAGCGGTGGACAGGTTACGTTCCGATGCTATGACCACCTGCATGTATTCAATCTCCTGGGTTAGCGCCTGCTTTCGGTTCTCCGTCAACTTGATCCACTCGTCCAGAAGGGATCCGGCTGCCCCGTAGTCACGTTGCGTGAACACGGTGCGGCACTCGTCAAGCAGACGTGTATCGGCATCATTAAGACGGCTCTGGGCCGATATGCCCGCCCATGCCCCTGCAAGGAGCAGCGTTGCAGACAATAGTATCTTTTTCATTGATCAAAACTGTTTCTTATACCACATATCAAGAGCCTTCTCCTCGGCGGCTTCCATGACGGCGCGCTCACCGGGTCCCTTGTCGTTGATGCCGCACAGATGCAGCACCCCGTGAATTATCACTCTCATCAGTTCTTTATCATAAGACGTATGAAACTTGGAACTGTTACTGAGTACAGTGTCCAGACTGATAAACATATCTCCGCTTATCTTTGAGGGCTCGCTGTAATCAAACGTAATGATATCCGTATAATAGTCATGTCCCAGGAACTCTTTGTTCACCTCCAGGATACGCTCATCATTGCAGAATATATAACTCAGGTCTCCCACCTTGCGGCCTTCATATGTAGCTGCTACCGCAGTTATCCATGCCCTCACGGCCTTTCGGTCCAACTTGGGCATCTTTATGTTTTCAGTCAGAAATGATATCATAGTGTTTATGTTTATGCAAAGAATAAATACGCCAGGAAAATAGCAGCCAGTATACCGGCCAGGTCAGCCAGCAGTCCGCAGCCCACAGCATGACGGGTGTTCTTTATGTTAACGCTGCCAAAGTAAACCGCCAGGATGTAGAAGGTGGTATCGGTCGAGCCCTGGAACAGGCAGGCCAGACGTCCCGTGAACGAATCGGCCCCGTATGTGGTCATGGCGTCAATCATCAGGCCACGTGCACCGCCGCCTGACAGTGGCTTCATCAGGGCTGTAGGCAGGGCGCCCACAAACTGGGTATCCAGACCGCATTTATCGGCACACCAGGCCACGCCGTTAACCACAGCATCCATGGCGCCCGATGCACGGAACACACCTATGCCCACCAGTATGGCAATCAGGTAAGGTATGATCTTGACCGCTGTGGTAAAGCCGTCCTTGGCACCCTCCACAAATGCCTCATATACATTTATCTTAGCCTTTATGCCAGATATGATGAAACCTATTATCACCACAAAAAGAATGATGTTTGCGGCCGATGTGGACACCGGGCCTATCTTTACAGCCGGCAGCCTGGAGAAACCCCAGATAATAAGGGCCACTATCACGCTCAGTCCGCCCACAAAGCCTATGAGCACCTTGTCAAAGCGTATCTTCTGGATAAAGCAGGTAACCAGCAGGCCCACCAGTGTTGAGAAGAAAGTGGCCAGCAGGATGGGTATGAATACATCGGCCGGTTGGGCTGCACCCATCTGTGCGCGGTACACCAGCACACTTACCGGAATTATTGTAAGACCCGATGTATTGAGCACCAGGAACATGATCATGGGATTTGAAGCCACATCCTTGGTCTTGTTGAGTTCTTGCATGCGCTCCATCGCCTTGAGCCCCATGGGAGTAGCGGCATTGTCCAGACCCAACATGTTAGCGGCCACATTCATGAATATATGTCCGTAAGCCGGATCGTTCTTGGGCAGATCCGGGAACAGACGTGAGAACACGGGACTCAGCCAGCGTGCAAAAGTATTTACCAGACCGCCCTTCTCGCCAATCTTCATTATACCCAGCCAGAGAGACAACACGCCTGTCAGACCCAACGAAATCTCAAAGCCCGTCTTGGCCGATGAGAACGTAGAGTCCATGATATCCTGAAACACGCCCGCATTACCCATGCAAAGCTGTATCACGGCCACCACGAAAGCAATAAGAAAGAATGATATCCAGATCCAGTTAAGTACCATACGCGCCCGAACATTATTATTTGCGAAGATACCACAATTTTTCCGTGTGGCGTTTTTGCAACGCTCTAATTAATCATTATTTTAGCGGAAATAATCAAAACCTGCTAATCAGAACGTTTATGAGAAAATCCGCATTCCTTGGCATGCTGGCAGTATTGGTACTCACAGTCATGCAGTCATGCTCGACAGACAACGGCTGGGTTAAAGTAAAAGGCAACAAGTTTATAGGTCCCGACGGAAAAGAAATCGTATTCCGCGGACTCTGTTTCTCGGACCCCGTCAAACTGGTTCGCGAACGTCAGTGGAACGAGCGTTATTT
>JAEEGG010003929.1_pt1 | contig 36578 bp, 23 predicted proteins | sample 9134161 | NCBI WGS metagenome assembly JAEEGG01 (sample SAMN16246543, study PRJNA631951) | gut metagenome | biome: gut microbiome; feature: rumen; material: CR-attached | host: Bos | place: Iran: Karaj | collected 2018-10
AAACTCGCTGAAGGAAGTTAGAGACCCCACCCCTACCCCTCCCCTTGAGGGGAGGGGAGTGCCATGCGGAAAAGTAATTTTAGGTCAACTGCTATATCATTGCCAAAGTTATTCAGCCATCCTATGCACAACTTATATAACAGACCAGATTACATAAATCCACAAAAATGAAGGTGGCAGGAAAAGTTTTGCTGTAGGGCATGAGGACTCCTGTGGTGAATGGAGTAGTTACGCTATTGACAGTAAAATATAAATAAAGTTAAATATTGCGTAATAGTATCTGGCTCTTTGCTCCTAACTGCTGTTTTTTTTGTACCTTTGCACCCGCTTTCGGCGTAACCGATGGTGGGAAGATTGGAGTGTTGCCTGCTATGTTGCGTTGGAACGATACAACAATTTAATTATTAAGTACTTAAAAATGGATTTAATTAAAGTTGCTGAGGAAGCATTTGCAACCAGCAATCGTGCCAAGGCCCAAGAGGCAGGCAAGAAGTTCGAGGAGTTCGCTCCCGGCGACACCATCACTGTTGGTTACAAAATTATCGAGGGTTCAAAGGAGCGTATCCAGTTCTATCGTGGCGTGGTCATCAAGATTTGTGGTCACGGCGAGAAGAAGCGCTTCACCGTCCGTAAGATGTCGGGCACCGTGGGTGTGGAGCGTATCTTCCCCCTGGAGTCGCCCAATATCGACAGCATTGAAGTGAACAAGCACGGCAAGGTGCGTCGCGCCAAGCTGTACTATCTGCGCAAGCTCACGGGTAAGGCTGCCCGCATTAAGGAGAAGCGCATTGCTGTCAAGAAAGAAGACTAGACCCCTTTGAAAAGTAAGAAGTAAGAAGTAAGAAGTAAGAAGTGGGCTACCGCCTTTCATCATGCGCAGCCTGCTTTTTACTTCTTACTTTTTACTTATTTCTTTTCTTGCTTCTTACTTCATACTTTTTACTTATTACTTATTACTTCTTATGAGGGAATTCCTGCAAGTGCTGAGGCGGTTTGTGCCTCCCTATAAGAAATATCTGGTGTTGTCGGTGCTGTTCAACATTCTCTCTGCCCTGTTGAACATCTTCTCCTTTGCCGCGCTGATTCCCATTCTGCAGATTCTGTTCCAGACGGGCGATGCCGAGGCTGCCACCAGCTGGATGGCCTGGGACTGGGGTAACGTGCAGGGGGTGCTGATGAACAACCTGAACTTCACGGTGAACGGGCTGATAGCCCAGTATGGGCAGACCACCACGCTGCTCTTCATCGGCCTGTTCCTGGCGGTGACCACGGCCATGAAGACCGGTGCCTACTTCGCCTCTTCGGCCACCATCATCCCCATCCGTACAGGCGTAGTGCGCGACATCCGCAACCAGCTCTACCGCAAAATCACCTCTCTGCCGCTGGGCTTCTTCTCGGAGGAGCGCAAGGGCGACATCATTGCCCGCATGAGCGGCGACGTGCAGGAGGTGGAGTCGAGCATCATGTCGAGCCTCGACATGCTCTTCAAGAACCCCATCCTCATCGTGGTCTATTTCTCCACGCTGCTCTTCGTCTCGTGGCAGCTCACGCTGTTCACCATCATCTTCGTGCCCGTCTTCGGCTGGTTCATGGGGCTGGTGGGCCGCAAGCTGAAGCGGAAGAGCATGGAGGCGCAGGCCCTTTGGAGCGACACGATGAGCCAGGTGGAGGAGACACTGGGCGGTCTGCGCATCATCAAGGCCTTCTGTGCCGAGGAGAAGATGAACCGCCGCTTCGATGCCGTCAACTCCCACTACCGCGACGACATCATGCGGGTGAACATCCGCCAGTCGATGGCCCACCCCATGAGCGAGTTCCTGGGCACGGTGATGATCATCATCGTGCTGTGGTTCGGCGGCATCCTCGTGCTGCAGGGCAAAGCCCTCACCGGTCCCGCGTTCATCTATTATATGGTCATCCTCTACAGCATCATCCAGCCGCTGAAGGACTTCTCGAAGGCTGGCTACAACATCCCGAAGGGCCTGGCCTCGATGGAGCGCATCGACAAGATTCTGAAGGCGGAGAACAACATCAAGGAGGCTGCAAACCCGAAGCACATCAGCAGCTTTGAGCTTGAGATAGCGTTCCGCCACGTCAGCTTCCGCTATGGCGAGCAATGGGTGCTGCGCGACATCAACCTGGTCATCCCCAAGGGGAAGACCGTGGCCCTGGTAGGGCAGAGTGGGGGAGGCAAGTCGACGCTGGTAGACCTCATTCCCCGCTACTACGACGTGCAGGAAGGCGAAGTGCTCATCGACGGCATCAACGTGAAGGACCTGGGCCTCCACGACCTGCGCCGGCTCATCGGCAACGTGAATCAGGAGGCCATCCTCTTCAACGACTCCTTCAGGAATAATATCGCCTTTGGTGAAGAGAGCATAGGCTCCGGGCCGGCGCTTTCCTCTGCTCACCCTTCACCCCTCACCCCTCACCAGAAGATAGAAGAGGCAGCCAAGATAGCCAATGCCTACGACTTCATCATGGCTTCGGAGAAAGGCTTCGACACGAACATCGGCGACCGTGGCGGGCGTCTTTCCGGCGGTCAGCGCCAGCGCGTGAGCATCGCCCGTGCCATTCTGAAGAACCCGCCCATCCTCATCCTTGACGAGGCCACCAGCGCCCTCGACACCGAGAGCGAGCACCTGGTGCAGGATGCGCTGGAGCGGCTGATGAAGACGCGCACGACGGTGGCCATTGCCCACCGCCTGTCTACCATCAGGAATGCCGACATGATTTGTGTGCTGCACGAAGGCCGCATCGTAGAGCAGGGAACCCACGACGAGTTGCTGGCTCTGGACGGCTACTACAAGAAACTGCACGACATGCAGCAGGTATAGCCCCTTTACGGCAGGAGCAGCTCCCCGCCGCTGAGCAGGTCGGCATGGCTGATGGTGAAGCTGTCGGTCAGCGGCTGTCCGTTCAGACGGTAGAGCCCGTCGGGCGAGCGGCGGATGACAAAGGGTGCCCGTCCAGGCTGGTTGAGGGTGACCTGCCGGAACTGCGCCCCGCCAAGGACATACTGCGGCGTGGCCGGGCAGACGGGGTAGAAGCCAAGATGGGCAAACACCTGCCAGGCCGACATCTGCCCGGCATCGTCGTTGCCGGAGAGTCCCCCGGGCGTGTCGTTGTATTCCGTGGCCAGGATATGGCCAACCTTTTCTCGTGTCTTTTCCGGATGTCCGGCCAATGAGAAGAGCCATGCCACCTGGTGGCAGGGCTCGTTGCCGTGCCAATAGCGCCCCTCGGAAAACATGGAGTCGAGCCTGGCCGTGAAGCGCTCCCTGCCTCCCATGAGGCTGATGAGGCCGGGAATGTTCTGGGGCACATACCAGGTATAGTGGCAGGTGGCCCCCTCGGTGATGTAGGGCTGCCGGCTGACCAAGTCGCGGTTTCCCTCCCACGAGCCGTCGGCATGGCGGCCGTCGGCCCAGCCGGTGACGGGGTTGACGGCGTTGCGCCAGTTCTCCGAGCGGCGCATCAGCGCTCCGTTTTCCTGATGCAGCGCCTGGGCCATCTGCGCCACGCAGAAGTCGTCGTAGGCATATTCCAGCGTGCGGGAGGTCTGCTCCTGCTGGTGGAAGGCCTCCTTCACCGAGTCCTCCAGGGGGATGTAGCCATAGCGCAGGTAGCTGTCGAGGGCACGGCGGCCCATGCCGTTTTTGTATTCGTCGAAGGTAGCGGGCTGCTCCGTCGCGTTCTTGAGCATGTATCGGTAAGCTTTCTGCGCATCGAAGTTGCGGATGCCCTTCACGTAGGCATCGGCCAGCACCGACGAGCAATGGTCGCCAATCATGGCGGCCGTGTAGCTGTTCCAGCAGGGGAAGATGGGCAGCCAGCCACCCTCTTCGGCCATGCCTACGAGCGACTGCATCATCTGTGCGCTCTCTTCCGGGGCGATGATGCAGAGCAGGGGGTGCAGGGCGCGGTAGGTGTCCCACATGGAGAAGTCGCCGAATCTTTTCCCCTTGCCCTTCGCCACCGACTCTTTGCTGAAAAGAGGATAGCTGCCGTCGGTATCGCTCATCTCGCGGGGAAGGAAGGAGGCCCGGTAGAGCGCTCCGTAGAAGCGGTCGATGCGGGCGGTGTCGGCATCGCTGACGTCGATGGTGTGCAGGCGCTGCACCCAGCGGTCGATGCACTGCCGCTCCATCTGCTCGAAGCTGTCGCCTTCGGCCTGCAGGTTCTTGTCCGCCCCCTCGCGGCTGGTGAACGAGGTGGCCATGCGCAGGAGGAGGGGCTGCCCCCGACGACCCTGGAAGGTCAGGCAGACAGCCTGCTCCAGGCTCTCGCAGGCCACGAGGCTGTCGGTATACTCCAGCAGGAAATGGCCGCTGAAGCCGGCTCGCTCGCCCCAGCCCTGATAGATGCGGTGGACGGGATTGCTGCCGTACACCTGACGGCGCAGGGCGTCGTGGCCGACGGTGCCTTCCTGCTCGTCGCTGTTGGCACGGATGGTCAGATGTAGGGGGCCGTCGTGCCGGGGCGTGACGCGCAGGATGGCCGAATGGCTCAGGGCGGTCAGCTCCAGCCGCAGCTGCTCCTGGGGCAGGTCGACGGCGTAGTAGTAGGGATGGGAGATTTCGTCGGCATGGCTGAAAGGCGTGCCAAGTTCAGCGTCTGTAGCCTTCCCCGATACGCTCACGGTGAACGAGCCGTAGTCCTGCGTGCAGCCGCCCACGAGCCAGTGGCTGGCGCGGATGCCTTGGAACAGGGTGTCGCGATAATAATAAGGTGCTATGCATTTGCGCTCGGTGGCCTGCGTCTGTGGTGTCCAGAATGTCTGGCCGTTGGGCACGAGGACGGCGGGCAGCGTCTGGCCTTTCTCCTCCGAGCCTTTGCCGAAGAGCCCAGCTGTCAGGGTGTTGGCCTGGTCGGTGCCAACCATCGTGTTCAGGGCCGACAGCTGCCGCAGGTGCTCCAGCTGGTGCAGCCGTTCGTGCATCACGTATTTCACGTCGTTCCAATGGTAGAAGGAGCCGTAGACAGGCGGCACCCCGCCAAACGCCACGGGCTGCTCGTTCAGCAGGAAGAGCACCCACACGTTCCCGTTTTCCCCGCCGCGACAGAATACCAGCTGCAGGTTGGCGGCCATGGGGACGATGTCCTCCATACCTGTCCCTGGCAGCTGGATGCCGAGCAGGGTGAGCAGGCGGAAGAGTGCCGTGTCGTGGCCGAAACGCAGGCTGGCGCCCCGTTTGCCTGAGGCAATCATGCTGTCGGCCTCTTGCTCAATGTTCAGCCACAGGGGGATGCTGCTGCGGGCGGCAATGCCCGCGTTGGCGATGGTGTCGCCGTTGCAGATGGTCATCCGCTCGTTGTTGGCATCGTGCACGGCCAGCATCTCCTCCCTGGTGAAGATGTCCCACAGGCTGATGCCCAGCGGGATGTCCTGCATGTCGCTGGCAATGGTGTGCAGTTCCGAGAGCAGTTTCTTCGGGTCGCCGACAAGCGACGGGTTCTTGAACAGGCTGCCGGTGAAACGGTCGGTGGAGATGTCTGGCTGGCGCCGGGTGCGGGCTGAGAGGGCTTTCAGCTCCGCCGACTCATGGTTGATATACGCCATGTGGGCGGGGTTTGTCTCGGCAGCGATGCCCTTGACAGGCAGCTCGCCGAGGAAAGCCAGCATGGAGGCACGGCAGCGGGGGGTCGTGCTCGAACGTGCCAGTATTCTTGTGTCGTCATCGCCCGTGGCCGTCAGTGTCTTCCCGTGGCCGAACACCTCAGGGTAGTTCTCTGCCATGCGGCGGGCGATGCCTCTGTGCTGGCTGGCTCCCAGCGGGGTCAGCTGTCCGGCGTTGCCCCGGGCGTTCCGGCAGATTTTCTTCAGCCGGCGCTTCACGCTCTTGCCCAGCGCGGTCAGGTTGCTGTCGTCGGCGAACTGTGCCGCTACCCACTCATAGCGTTCCTCGCTGGGCAGCCATCGGGAACCATGACGCCCGTAGTGTGAGATGTAGAAAACCTCCATCCCGTCGGGCACTTCCACCCGCTGCGACGCTGTGACGGGATAGGCATAATACACGCCGCCCGTCCGTTCGGGCGAGAAGGTCTGGCCTGAAACGGCCATTGCCCATAGCAGGCATAATAGGAGCAAGGTCTTTCTCATTGGCGGCAAAGTTACAAACTTTTTCCGAGAAAGTATGTTTATTTGCAATAAAAGTATATAGAGGTCTCGTTTTTTTTGTCTAATTTTGCACCCAAATTACTAACAATAACAGAACTCATGCAAAAGAAAAGTTTTTTTCTGGTAGCTATCACTACCTTGGTGATGGCTTTTGCCTCATGCACGGAGAAGAAGGCGGATGCTCTCTCCAGCCCCTTCGTGCAACGCGACGGTGCCTGCTTCCTGCTCGACGGACAGGAATACCGCTATGTGGGTACGAACTTCTGGTATGGTGCCATCCTGGGCAGCGAGGGCCAGGGCGGTGACCGCGAGCGCCTGTGCCGTGAGCTGGACAAGCTTCATGAGCTGGGACTCGACAACCTGCGCATCCTGGTGGGCAGCGACGGAGAGCGTGGCGTCACCACGAAGGTGGAACCGACGCTGCAGGTGGCTCCCGGCGTGTATAACGACACTATCCTCGCTGGTCTTGACTACCTCTTGCAGCAGATGGGCGAGCGGGGTATGAAGGCCGTACTCTACCTGAACAACTCCTGGGAGTGGAGCGGCGGCTACGGCTTCTATCTGGAGCAGGCCGGCGCCGGACGTCAGCCCCGTCCCAATGAGGACGGCTACCAGGTGTTCATGCAGGCCATGAGCCAGTATGCCCTGAACGAGAAGGCCCACGAGCTGTTCTATCAGTATGTGCGCGACATCATTGGCCGTACCAACCGCTACACCAACGTGGCATACGTCGACGACCCCGCCATCATGGCCTGGCAGATAGGCAACGAGCCGCGTGCCTTCAGCGAAGAGGCTAAGGAGCCTTTCGCCCAGTGGCTCAGCAAGGCGTCGGCGCTCATCCGCAGTCTGGACAAGAACCATCTCATCTCTATCGGCAGCGAGGGGATCTGGGGATGCGAGGGCGACACCGCCCTCTACGAGCGTGTCTCCTCCGACCCGAATATCGACTATATGAACGCCCATATCTGGCCCTACAACTGGAACTGGGCCAAGGAGGACTCGCTGCAGGAGAACATCGGACGAGCCTGCAAGAACAGCGGCGAATACCTGAAGGGGCATATCGCCATTGCCCGCAAACTGTGCAAGCCCCTCGTCGTGGAGGAGTTCGGCTATCCCCGCGACGACTTCAAGCGTGACCCCGCCTCGCCCACCACGGCCCGCGACCAGTACTACGACTACATCTTCAGCATGGCCATGGGCGACAGCATCGTCAAGGGCTGCAACTTCTGGGGATGGGGCGGCGAGGCCAGGCCCCTGCACCAGGAGCAGTGGCAGGTGGGCGACCCCTACTGCGGCGACCCCGCCCAGGAGGCGCAGGGTCTGAACAGCGTCTTCGACTGCGACTCCACAACCATTGCCATCATCAGGAAATATAATCAAAACCAGAAACGCTAGAGAATCTAGAAGATCTAGAAAATCTAGAGAATCTAGAAAATCTAGAATGTCTAGAAATCCTCAAAATTATCATCTATGAAACACACGTTTTCTTTTCTCATCAGAGCACTTGCGCGCAGCAGGAGCTTGGGCTTATGCCTGACACTGCTGTTGCCGCTGTCTCTCATGGCTCAGAACATCGACGTGCAGGGCACTGTGACAGATGCCGCCACCGGCGAGGAGATTATCGGCGCCACGGTGAAGGTGAAAGGCTTCGGCAGCGGTGCCATCACCGACTTCAACGGCCAGTTCAAAATTGCCGCGAAGCAAGGCGAGACGCTCGAGGTGAGCTATGTGGGCTACAAGACCCAGCAAGTGAAAGTGACCAAGGCCAATATCGACGTGAAGCTGGCCGAGGATGTGAACATGCTCGACCAGGTGGTGGTCGTGGGCTATGGCGTGATGAAGCGCTCCGACCTGACGGGCGCCGTTTCCAGCATCGACGAGAAAGCCATCAAGCAGGGCGTGAACACCAACATCGAGCAGGCCATGCAGGGCCGCATCGCCGGTGTGCAGGTGACGCAGAACAGCGGTGCTCCCGGCGGCGGTATCTCCGTGCAGATACGTGGCGTGAACTCGCTGTCGGCCAACGAGCCGCTGTATGTCATCGACGGCATTGCCGTCAGCGGACAGACCAACGGAAACTCATCGGCTCTCTCGTCGCTGAACCCCAGCGACATCGTCTCCTTGGAGGTGCTGAAGGATGCTTCGGCAACGGCCATCTACGGTTCGAGGGCCTCCAACGGCGTGGTACTCATTACCACCAAGCGCGGCCAGGAGGGCAAGACGCAGGTGCAGTATGAGGGCTATGCCGGCTGGCAGAGCATACCTGGCAAGCTCGATGTGCTCAACCTGCAGGAGTATGCCGCCTTCTACAACGAGCGCGGCAGGCTCTATGGTGGCGACTGGGCCATGCGCGAGGACTTCAAGGACCCGTCGCTGCTCACCAAGGGCACCGACTGGCAGGATGTGCTCTTCCAGACAGCCTTCATGCATAACCACCAGGTGAACGTCAGCGGCGGCGCCAACGGCACACGCTTCTCCGTCAGCGGCGGCTACCTCGACCAGGAAGGCATCGGCATCGGCTCCGACTTCGAGCGTGCCACCTTCCGTGCCAACCTCGACATGAACGTGAACAAGTGGATGACAGCCGGGGTGAACGCGTCGCTGTCCAACACCCGCCGCACCGTCACTTTCGACGAGTCGAACGTCATACAGACCGCCCTCCAGCAGTTTCCCGACGTGGCCGCCAAGAATCCCGATGGCAGCTACGGCTTCAACAGCGACATGAGCGACAAGTTCAACGTCAGCTACCAGAATCCCCTCTTCGAGGCCGACATGCGCGAGAACAACCGCCGCAACTTCGGCGTGGACTATAATTTCTTCGCTAATATCTTCCCCGTGAAAGGGCTGAACCTGCGTATAGAGTATGGCGGCAGCCGCTCGTGGAACTATACCAACCAGTTTCAGCCTGACTATCAGTATGGTTCCACCATCATCACCTCGCAGTCGACACGTCGTGTCGACAAGAACGAATACAGCTCCTTCAAGCAGTATGCCACCTACGACATCGACCCCGTGAAGGGCCACCACCTGCAGGTCATGGCCGGTCATGAGGCGCAGTGGGGACTGTGGGGCTTCCTCTCCGGCTCGCGCAAGGGCTATGTCAGCGATGCCATCCACTTCCTCCATGTGGGCGACAGCGACACGTCGACCAACGATGACGGCGAGAACGAGTGGGCCATCGAGTCCTACTACGGTCGTCTGAACTATAACCTCTTCGACAAATACCTCTTCACTGCCACCCTGCGTACCGATGGCTCCAGCAGCTTCAGCAAAGGCAACCGCTGGGGATGGTTCCCCTCGGCTGCCGTGGCCTGGCGTGTCAGTCAAGAGAAGTTCATGGAGAACATCAAATGGGTGGACAACATGAAGCTGCGCCTGGGATGGGGCCTCGTGGGCAATCAGCAGGCAGGCAGCGGTGCCTACCTCTCTACGCTGAAGGCCGTCAGCACCGCTTGGGGAACGGGCTTCCTGCCTAATAACTTCGGCAATCCCGAGCTGACATGGGAGACCACCCGCGCCTGGAACATCGGCCTCGACCTGAACCTCCTGGGACGCATCGAGCTGATTATCGACGCCTATTATAAGAACACCGACGACCTGCTGATGGACGCCGTGCTGCCCCTCTATGTGCTGACAGGCGACTGGATGGGTATGGCCGCACCGAAGGTGAATGCCGGCAGCATCCGCAACAAGGGCATTGAGTTCACGCTGAACACGCTGAACATCAAGAAGAAGGACTTGGAGTGGCGCTCCAGCCTGACACTCTCGCTCAACCGCAACAAGCTGAAGAAGCTCAACAGCTCTACCGCAGCTATCCAGGGCGTGAATCCCAATAACGCATCTACCTATACGCTGACCGACGTGGGCGGCCCCGTGGGACGCTTCTACGGCTACAACGTCATCGGCATGTTCACCTGCGAGGACGACTTCTACCAGAAAAACCAGCTGGGCGAGTATATGCTCAATGCCGACGGCAGCCGCCTGGAGGTGGCACGTCCGGTAGACAGCGAGGGCAACATGGTGCCCATACAGGTGGACGGCATCTGGGTGGGCGACTACATCTTTGAGGATGTGAACAAGGACGGCAAGATTACCGAGGCCGACCGCAAGTATATCGGCAATCCCAATCCCGACTTCACCTTCGGCTTGAACAATGTCATCACCTGGCGTGACTTCGAGCTGTCGTTCTTTCTCAACGGCAGCGTGGGCAACGACATCTATAATTATATTAAGGAGCGCCACACCAACTACCTGAACTGGGGCAACTACCTCAGCTCCGTGGCCAATTATGCACGTGTGGAGATGATCGACCCCAACGGCGTGGGTACCGACCTGTCGAATGTCTATGTGCCCAACGCCTCGACGGCCGAGGGCCAGCGCATCAATCCCGCCCGCACGAACCTGAACGAGAACAACCGCATGAGCAGCCGCTTCATAGAGAACGGCTCCTACCTGCGGCTGAAGAACCTCTCACTGGCTTGGAACCTGCCCAAGAAATGGACCGACAAGGCCAGACTCGACTGGGTACAGGTCTATGTGAACGCGCAGAACCTCTTCACCATCACCGGCTACGACGGCTACGACCCCGAAATCGGTGCCTACAACCAAAGCGTCATCATGCAGGGCATCGACATCTACCGCTATCCCTCGCAGCGCATCTACAACGTAGGCCTGAAAGTTCGCTTCTAATAATTAATAATGTGTAATTAGGAATTAGCAATTAGTAATTATGATTACCAAGATAAGTAGAAGACAGCTGATAGGTTTATCATTTGTCATTTGTCATTTGTCATTTAGCGTAGCGCTCACCTCCTGCGGCGAGGACTTCCTCGACAAGCAGACCAACAGCGACTACACGGTGCCCCAGTACTTCAGCAGCGACGAGGCCGTCATTAAGGCGGTCAACCCGCTCTACAACCGTGCCTGGCATGAATTCAACCGTCGTTCCTTCCTGAACATGGGCTCCACTCGTGCCAACGATGCCTGGAACCCCTACGTGAACTCCGAGTTTGCCAAGTTCCAGCTTACCGGCCTGAACGAGAACGTCAGCGACGCCTGGAAGTCGCTCTACAATGTGGTCAGCATGACCACCGAGACCATGGACAATGTCCGCATCTACTCCACGGGAGCCGTCTCCGAGAGCGTGAAGCAGCAGGCTTACGGCGAGTGCTACCTGCTGCGTGCCATGGCCTATTTCTACCTGCTGCGCGGATGGGGCGACATCGTGCTCTACGACAACAACCAGGAGATTATCGACCAGCCCATCCGCCCGCTCACGAAGGAGAAGGACGTGCTGCGTTTCATTGTCCGCGACCTGCGCCGAGCAGTCGAGAACCTGCCTGAAAAAGGCACTGACAACCACCCCTCGCGCTATGCCGCCAAGGCCGTCTTGGCCAAGGTGCTGCTGGCACAGAGCGGATGGGACAACGGCGGACAGCGCGACGAGGCCATCCTCCGCGAGGTGGTCAGCCTCTGCGACGAGGTCATCAACTGCGGCCAGTACGCCCTGATGGACGACTACGAGGAACTGTTCCGCATGCAGAACAACGACAACCCCGAGACCATCCTCGCCCTGCGGTGGGCCAAGCCCAGCTCCAACGAGTATGGCTCGATGAATGCCACCTACAGCGACCTGGCTCCCAACGACATCTCCGACGATGTCAACGTGTGGGGCGGCTCCCTCTGTCCCTCGCCCGACATGATTGACTACTACAACGAGGAACCTGCCGACTCCTTCCGCCTGCGCGGCACCTTCTTCACCTACGGCCGCCACTACGACTACCTGTGGACAGACAAGGGTGGCTTTACCTACAAGAAGAACTGGATGCAGGTGAAGAAGGGCGTGCTGGGGCGCAAGGCTGATGTCAACGGCGAGCTGGATCAGATGGCATCGCCCCTGAACACCTATCTGATGCGCCTGGCTGATGTCTACCTGACCAAGGCCGAGGCCCTGTTGGGCAACCAGACGCAGACCAGCGATGCCGAGGCACTGAAAGCCTTCAACGCCACCCGCCTGCGTGCCAAGCTGCCCGCCAAGAGTAGCTTCACCTTTGAAGACCTCATCCGCGAGCGCCGCATAGAGTTCTGTATGGAATACATGAACTGGTTCGACATGGTGGTGTGGTACCGCTGGAAGCCACAGTACATGCTCAACTTCTTCAACAACGTGCAGCACCGTGCCTTTGAGATTCGTGAGAACGACATCCTGAAGAAAGACGACGGTACCTTCAGCTACCGCTGCTACCTGAACAACGGCACCGACTGCTGGTACTTTGCCGACTGGGTGAACAATGCCGGAGGCACCTATTGGAACGACTTCATGGCCCTCAACCAGGACGTGAACGCCACCAACGTGCTCGACAACGGCAACATCATCAAGACCAAGGACGAAGGCTACGTCTACGACCTGAACGCCCTGGTACGCGCCAACACCAACATGATTCCCATCACCCTCAGCGAGGCCAACATCTTCATGCCCTATCCTGAGACCGACGTCATTCAGAATCCCTACTTCAAGCAGCCCGCCGTGGACTACGACTTTGGAAGTGAAAAGTGAAAGATGAAAGGTGAAAAATGAAAAGAGAAAAACGAAAAGTAAGAAATATGACAACGAAGAACTTCTATAAACACCTCCTCTGCTGTTTGCTGTGCTGCGGCGTTGCCGCAGCCACCACCAGCTGCAAGGACGACGACGAGGGCATGGGCACGCCGCAGATTACCGGCGTGCGCGCCTGCGACCCCGCCAAGGCCGACAGCCTCTTCCTGAAAGCCAGCGCCGGGCAGATGATTGCCGTCATTGGCCAGAACCTGGCCGACGTGCAGAAAGTCTATATCAACGACCAGGAGGTTGGCTTCAACCCCACGCTGAACACTGCCCACAGCATCATCATCACCGTGCCCACCGAGGAAAAAGGCTTCCGTCTCACAGCCTTCGACTCGAGCATCAAAGATGAGATACGGCTGGAGACGAGCCACGGCACGGCCACCTACAGCTTCAAGATTACCGCCCCCTCGCCCTCGCTCTCGCTCCTGCAGGCCCGCTATCCGCGCAAGGCAGGCGATGAGCTGCGCATCGTGGGCCAGAACCTGGTGGACATAGAGAAGGTCTACTTCACCGACCTCACTGCCGAGCAGCTCGACACCACCGTCTGGACAACCATCGGCGGCACCCATACGGAAGTGAACTACGAGGTGGTCTCGCAGAACCATTACCTGAACAGCCGCGACACCTATGTCACCGCCTCTACGCTGAAGGCCACCATCCCCAGCCTGAGCTACGACACGGGAACGCTGGTCGTGGAGACGGCTGCCGGTACGGCCTACTATCCCTTCTCCCTCTATCTCTCCGTTCCCACCATCACGGGCATCAATACCGACATGCCCGTCCCTGGCGAGACGCTTACCGTCAGCGGCACCTACTTCGTACAGGTGGAGCAGGTGAGATATGGCGATGTCACGCTCTCGGCCGACGACTACACCGTGGCCGAGACCGAGGACCACATCAGCTTCGTCTTCAGGCAGAAGCCCTCAGAGGGCAGCGAGGCCAAGCTCACCGTCGTCACCGGCGGCGGCGAGGCCAGCATCCCCTTCTACGACTACAGCTGTCTGCTCGTCGACTTCGACGGCCGTGGTGCCGACAACGGCTGGGACCCCAACGCCAGCTACGAGACGACCGACGGTACTGCCGCTCCCTTCACTGCCGACGGCACCTTCGCACGCTTCAACATTCCTGAAGAAGGGTCCCAGTGGTGGGGCAAGATGCTGTTCTTCCGCAACTCCTGGGAAGTCAGCAGCTTCACCCTGCCTTCCTACGACGTCATTCCCGCCGAGACTTCCACCGACGACATCTATCTGGCTATGGAGGTCTACGACAATGGCTCCAGCTATAACAACGGCGACTGGATGGGCTATCTGCGCTACACCGTATGGCCTGTCGGCCTGGACACAGGCGATGCCCGCAACCAGTGGGACAACGGCTTTGCGTGGGTGAACTACGACGAGGGCATAGGCAGCTTCACCTACCCCGTTCTAGCCGACATCGACGGACAGACCTGGCAGCAGCAGTGGTATCGCCACGTCGTGCCTCTCAGCGTCTTCCCCTGCTACAAAGGCTTGATCTATGCCGATGTCATGGCCCTGGGCCTGGAGAACTTCCGCATCCAGAGCATCAACCAAGGCTCGAAGGTGGGCAAGATTGACGTCTGCTTCGACAACGTGCGCCTGTACTACCGGGGGAGATAGACAAGTAATAAGGAGTTATTTTTGCATTATTACATAAGATTATAGATTTATGATTATCAGAAACATCCATAAGTTCTTCGTCGCCTGTCTGCTATGCTGTGGCGTTGCCACAGCCACCACCGTCATCTCTTCCTGCAGCGACAGCGACGACAGCACCGCCAGCCGCCTTGCCATCCTCAAGGACGGCGCCGCTGTCAGCCAGCTGAACTTCACCCTGGCCAGCAGCTCACAGATGCTGGCCATCAGCACCGACGGCGACTGGACAGCCGAGACCAGCGACACCACCTGGTGCCGCCTCCAGGTGCATGCCGGCTACGGCTATGCCGACTCGCTGCACAACAGCTACACCCGTGTCCTCGTGCCCAAGAACGAGGGCGACGCCCGTCAGGCCACCATCACTGTCAAGGCCGGCCCGCTGACGCAGACGGTCATCGTCAGTCAGCGCGGCATGGGCACCGACCCCGGCGACACCTTCATGAGCGGCTTCCAGTTCGTAGAGAACCTCGTCCTGGGCTACAACCTGGGCAACACCCTCGATGCCAGCCACGACCCCGCCACTCAGTCGTGGTTCAAGCCAAAGACCGTCTACGACTGGGAGACAAGCTGGGGACAGCCCGTCACGACACAGGAAATACTCGACGATATCACTTCTCGCGGGTTCAACATTGTCCGTGTGCCCGTTACCTGGTTCCCCCACATGGACAGCGAGGGAAATGTCGACGAGGCGTGGATGAACCGTGTGGAAGAGGTGGTGAACTATGTCCTCAACACCGGGTCCTACTGCATCCTCAACGTGCAGCACGACACGGGTGCCAAGGATGCCGGCCGCACCGACAATGCAGCATGGATAGCCGCCGACCTCGACGAGTACCCCGTCATCAGCCCCCGCTTCAAGAAGCTCTGGACACAGATTGCTACCCGCTTCCGCGACTATGGCGACCACCTACTCTTCGAGGCCATGAACGAGACACTCAACGGACAGCGTCAATGGAACACCCCCAACCAGGCCAGCGACTATGAGGCGCTGAACCGCCTCTTGCAGGACTTCGTCGATGCCGTGCGTGCCACTGGCGGCAACAACGAATACCGCAACCTCGTCGTCAACCCCATGGGGGCTACCAGCAAGCAGGAGGAGATAGACGCCTTCCAGTGTCCCCTCGATGTGCATGCCAACCACCTCATCGCCAGCGTCCACAGCTACGACCCCTACAACTTCTGCTGCGACGGCGGCGAGTGGAACCACCTCATGTTCGACAGCGAGTGCACCGCCGAGATCGACTCCATCTTCCAGCGGGTGGAGAAGCGCTTTGCCCAGGAGCTGGGACTGCCCTTCTTCTTCGGTGAGTTCGGCGCCATCGACCGCAAGAAGGCCATGACCGAGCGCATCAAGTACGCCCGCTATATGGCGGCGAAGTTCAAGGCATACGGCACCAGCGGCCTCTGGTGGATGGGGCTCTACGACCGTGAGGAAATGGAATGGGATGAAGAGGAAATTGCCGATGCCCTCTTCAACTCCATTAAATAAAGCAAAAAAGCAGGGGCTTGCGCCAAAGATTTTGCTGCAAGCCTTTGCCGTTTCCGCCAAAAGTACTAATTTTGCAGCAATTTTAATAATTCAACTTTCGCAAATTTAAATTGAACGCAAAGACGCAGAGAATGAGAGTATTTGAGACTTTGGATAGAAATGCTAAAGCATTTGCAGAGTTCGCAGAGTGGCTACGTCGACCTTTGCGTGCTCAGCAGGTGGCTTCTGCCACCCTCTGCTCACTCCAACTATTGCCGTATCATTCTCTGAAACTCTGCGACTCTGCGTTCAGAAAAAACTTGAATTAATAATATTATCTTTAACAAACAAAACAACAACAATGCTTATGAAGAAAATCTTTACTTTCATCGCTGGCCTGCTCCTTGTTGGCAGTGCCCATGCAGCAGTACTCGTCGACGAGGTGACCGAGGGCGCTGAGTACAGCTACGCCGGCACCTGGGGCGGCAACTGGTTCAACCAGGGTGGCGACGCCCTGGACAAGGACGTGTCGGAATACGACTACGTGTGGATTCAGTTTGCTAATGTGACGGGCAAGATCGGCTTCGGCATCGTCTATGCCGAGTGGCTCAAGACCGAGTCGTGGGGCGAGACCTACTACACCGACTCCAAGATCATCGAGGCTGAGTCGGGCGTCGTCGGCATCCCTCTGGAGAAGACCAAGACCTTAGTCCACGGCATCAACAATGTCGACAACGACTTCAAGGGCGACATCTACGCCAAACATGTGCGTCAGGTGTACGTCCAGGATCAGGGCGTCGCCTCTACCATCAAGGTCGTAGGCATCTGGTACGGCACCGAGGCCGAATACCAGGATGCTTTGGCTGGCAACAAGCCCCAGGTGGCTCCCAAGAAGCAGCTCGACCTCACCAACCTGGGTTCAGGCTGGGGCAACTCCGAGTACGATGCTGCCACGAAGACCATCACCATCGGCGAAGACTGGAGCGGCAAGGGCTGGTGGCTGGCCACATGGGACGGTGCCACAAGCACCAACGTGGGCACCAGCTATGCTGACTACGACAAGCTGGCCATCGAGTTTGCCGAGCCTACCGAAGCCAACGGCAAGGTTAACGTGGAGTATGACGGTGGTCTGGAAAGCAGCGCCTATGAGTTTGCCGCCGGCTCTACCGTCGCAGTCGTCGACCTGAGTGCCGAAGGCAAGAAGCAGGTGATGCAGGTCTACATTCAGGGTCCTGCCGGCTCCAAGTATGTGCTGGCCGATGCCTACTTCTGCACCAACGAGGCCGCTCCTGAGATTCCGCAGAACAACGTGAAGACCCTCTTCTCGTGGGAAGGCGGCGAGGAAGGGGCCGTCGTCAGCGGCGGAACCGTCGTGGGCAATGGTGCCGATGCCGAGAGCGTCAACTACGCCAACAATATCTACTACACCATTCGTGTCAGCTCGAAGAAGGCCAATGTCGATACCGACAACATCACCATCACGCTCGACGAGGCACTGGCCGAGGGCGACAAGATTGCCGTTACGGCCTACAGAAACAAAGATACTGCCGGCAAGATTGCCACGCTCTATCTGGCTTACGAGAACGGCGCACCCTTCTTCAACGACGAAGAGACCTGGGTGAACATCTACAACAATGGTGAGGACATCGACGAAGACGGCGAGACGCCCAACACCAACACATACGTTGTGGCAGCCGACAATGCCGGCAGCAAGGTCATTCGCCTGGCTCGTTCCAAGGCCAGTACGAATATCTTCATCACCAAGTTTGTCATCACCCGCACAGCCGACGACACGAATGCCGTTGAAAGTGTGAAGACATTCGTCGTAGCCGACGGCGCAGTCTACAACCTCCGTGGCCAGCGAGTAGATGCCACCTACAAGGGCATTGTCGTCAGCAACGGCAAGAAATTCTACCAGAAGTAAGCAAAAACAGGCGAATGCTTTGGCCAGCCTGATAACAAAAGTGGCTGCACCTTCGGGTGCGGCCACTCAAAGATAAATATGGAAAGACCGACAAAAGCATCGGTGGGACGCGAGTTCCGCGACTATGTGATGATTACGATAGCCATGCTGTCGTACTGTATAGGATGGGCCGTGTTCCTGTTGCCCAACAACATCACCACGGGCGGGGTGGCCGGTGTCACCTCCATCCTCTACTGGGCTACGGGCATACCCGTGCAGTTCTCCTATTTCGTCATCAACGCCATCCTGCTGCTCATCGCGCTCCGCATTCTGGGGTGGAAGTTCTGCGTGAAGACCATCTTTGCCGTCAGCGTGCTCACCGTGGCCGTAGGCATCGTCACAGAGACCTATACCGGCCATCTGCTCAGCGACCAGCCGTTCATGGCGGCCATCATCGGTGCCGTGTTCTGCGGCTGCGGCGTGGGGCTGGGGCTGGCCAACAACGGGTCGACGGGTGGCACCGACATCATCGCCGCCGTCGTCAATAAGTACCGCGACGTGTCGCTGGGCCGCGTCATCCTCATCTGCGACGTGGTCATCATCTCCAGCAGCTATTTCGTGCTGAAGGACTGGGAGAAAGTCATCTATGGCTACGTGGTGCTCTACGTCACTGCCTTCTGCATCGACCAGGTGGTGAACTCCATGCGCCGAAGCGTGCAGTTCTTCATCATCAGCGACAGGTACCTCGAGATAGGCGAGCGCATCAACAAGGAACCCCACCGAGGCTGCACCACCATCGATGCCCACGGTTTCTATTCAGGTAAGGAAGTGAAAATGCTCTTTGTGCTGGCCAAGAAACGCCAGAGCGACGCCATCTTCCGCATCATCAACGACATCGACCCCACCGCCTTCGTCTCGCAGAGCGCCGTCATCGGTGTCTACGGCGAGGGCTTCGACCGGTTCAAGGTGCGGAGGCAGAAGGCAAAGAGTCAGTAAGCACCTCGACGATGACCTTGGCGATGCCCTGCCGGATGATGCCCAGCTGGCGGGCAGCGCACCAGGAGAGATCGATGATGCGGCCCCTGACGAAGGGGCCGCGGTCGTTGACACGCACCACGACGACGCTGTCGTTGGAGGGGTTAGTGACACGCAGCCGCGTGCCGAACTTATGGGTGCGGTGGGCGCACGTCAGACTGTCGTGGTGCAGGCGCTCGCCGCTGCTGGTCATCTTTCCTGTAGCCCTCTTTGCATAGTAGGAGGCGAGGCCCTTCTGCGTCTGGCCTATGGCCAGACTAAATGATAAATGACAAATGATAAATGATAACACCATGCGGATGATATCCTTCCTACTTATAGCTCTTCTCATGGCTCAATAGCTCATTTGTAATTTATCATCTGGCGTTTATCATTTATCATTTATCATTTAGGGCGCAGCCCGCCCGGAGCCCGCTATACTATTCCCTGTGCCAGCATGGCCTTGGCCACCTTCATGAAGCCTGCCACGTTGGCGCCCTTCACGTAGTTGATGTAGCCCGACGGCTCCTTGCCATACTTCACACACTGCTCGTGGATGCCCTGCATGATCTGGTGCAGGCGCTGGTCCACCTCCTCGGCCGTCCACGACATGCGCATCGAGTTCTGCGTCATCTCCAGTCCGCTGGTGGCCACGCCGCCGGCGTTGACGGCCTTGCCCGGAGCGAACAGCTGTCCTGCGGCGATGAACTTGTTCACAGCCTCAGCCGTGCAGCCCATGTTCGACACCTCGGCCACGCATAGCGGCTTATGTGCCAGAATTCTGTCGGCATCGTCGCCGTTCAGCTCGTTCTGTGTGGCGCAAGGCAGGTAGATGTCGGCCTTCTGCTCCCAAGGCTTCTTGTCCTTGAAGAACTGGCTGCCGGGGAACTCCTCTGCATAGGGCTGGCAGATGTCGTTGCCGCTGGCACGCAGCTCCAGCATGTATTCTATCTTCTCTGCGTCCAGTCCGGCAGGGTCGTAGATATAGCCGTCGGGACCGCTGATGGTGATGACCTTTGCACCCAGCTCGGTAGCCTTCTTGGCGGCACCCCAGGCCACATTGCCGAAGCCGGAGAGGGCCACCGTCTTGCCCTTGATGTCGAGGCCGTGGGTCTCCATCATGTGGTGGACGAAGTAGAGTGCGCCGAAGCCCGTGGCCTCCGGGCGCAGAATCGAGCCACCCCATTCCATGCCCTTGCCCGTGAGCGTGGCGCCGTGGAACTGCGAGGTCAGCTTCTTGTAGTAGCCGAAGAGGTAGCCTATCTCGCGGGCTCCAACGCCGATGTCGCCGGCCGGCACGTCCATGTCGGGGCCTATCACCTTGTAGAGCTCGCACATGAAAGCCTGGCAGAACTTCATCACCTCGTTGTCGCTCTTGCCCCGGATGCTGAAGTCCGAACCGCCCTTGCCGCCGCCCATGGGCAGCGTTGTCAGCGCGTTCTTGAACGTCTGCTCAAAGCCCAGGAACTTCAGGATGCTCAAGTTCACCGACGGGTGGAAGCGCAGGCCACCCTTGTAGGGGCCGATGGCGCTGTTGAACTGCACGCGGTAGCCAATGTTCACCTGCACCTCGCCCTTGTCGTCCACCCAGGGCACACGGAACGTAGTGATGCGCTCAGGCTCAACGATGCGCTCCACTATTTTTGCCTTCTCAAACTCAGGATGCTGGTTGTACACGTCCTTGATGCTTTCCAGCACCTCGCGTACGGCCTGCAGGAACTCCAACTCACCCGGATGTTTGCGCTCCAGGTTTTGCATAATTTTCTCAACTTCCATAGTTCTCGGTTTTAAAGTTAATCGCTAGTATGTCTAGCACACCGCAAAGATAGGTATTTTTCTGCGAACTGCCAAGGAAAAATGAAAAAATATTTTCTTTTTATTCATTCTCTCCCCGCTGACAGCCCTTTTAGCCCAGCCCAGCTATTCAGTGATGCAGCAGAAATGGCCTTTTACGCGCGCGCGCGTAAATACGCGCGAAAAAAGGTGCTACTCGAGCTACTTTGATGCTAAACAAATTGATTTACAGATGGTTGTTTGTAGCTACAGGACTCCATTAGGCGCTACCATTGTAGCTACAGGGGCGCTTCTGGCAAATACTGCCGCCGTTCGGAAAAATACTGCCGCCGTTTGGAAAAATACTGCCGCCGTTTGAAAAAATACGAACGCCGTTTTGAAAAATACTGCCGCCGTTTGAAAAAATACTGCCGCTATTTTGAAAAATACTGCCGCCGTTTGGAAACATACCAATTCTGTTTGACTGTAGCTACATCTGTAGCTCCAAAAAGAGGGTTGTAGCTACAGACATTATAATGAAAGTCAGAAAGTTAGATGCCAAAGTAGCTCTTGTAGCGCGTTTTTTCGTGCTTATTGCGCGCACGCGCGCGAGAGAAAGTGGTTTGTCCAAATTTGGGAGCAGTAGCAAAACCTGGTTGGTAATTTGCTTATTGGAGAATTATCCCGACCATTCGCAGCATGGAAGATATCTTTCTTCATATATAGGCTAACTAAGCTGTTCGCATAAGAGCCACCAACCAGTTTTTGCTACTGCTCCCACAACCCCACAAGATAATACCCCCTCAACCCCCTCAACCTCAAAACGCGAGATAGCAAAAGCTAAGCGTTTAAAAGCTTTATTATCCGCTATTGGAGCAAATGGCTCAAATCTGAGAGCCTTGATGGAATCGATGCAAAGAAAGGATAGAAAAGGATTTGTGGGCACATATATTGTGCCAAACATAGTAGCTGGTTATATTGCGATGCTTTATCCTGAGGCTCCAAATCATCCAATGCAATCATACTATCTAACGAAGAAGGGCAGAGAGTTATTGGAACACCTCTAATAAGTGTTAATTTGCCGTTTCATGGTATTTGAGGCAGTTTGTAAAACCTTGTTGTAGTGGCCGAGTGGTGCAAATGTGGTGCACTTTATAGACACAAAAATCCGCAAGCGACTGATATTCAGTTTCTTGCGGATTATTCTTGGTGATCCGCTTGGGGTTCGAACCCAAGACCCCATCCTTAAAAGGGATGTGCTCTACCGACTGAGCTAGCGGATCTACCTTAAGGGGTGCAAAGAGGTTGTTTTTTAGGGCGGATGGCTCGTTCTAGGCCTAGGCGCGCCCCTCTTCGCAGAAGATTTCTCGGAAATCGGCTGCAAAGGTACAACGTTTTTTTGAATTGGCCAAATGTTTTGGCCTTTTTTTATTCATGTATATGCCAGATGGTGCGAACTTTGCCTGTGATGGCCATATAATTGAGTGCCGAAACGAGCAGAAAGATGGCCAGCGCGATGAGAAGGGTGAGCGGTGAGGGGTGAGGGGTGAAGGGTGAAGAGTGAGGGGCGAGGTCGCCGAACAGCGGCAGGTACCACGCACGCAGGGCAATGACCAGGACGAGGGCTCCGACGAGCACCAGCGCGTTGAGCGCGATGGTGAGCAGGTGGAAAGGCCGCGCCACGCGGGCGGGGGTGTAGCCGATGAGCAGCAGGTTGTCTATCTTTTCGGTGTGCTTCTGCAGGAGCAGGAAGATGCTGAGCAGCAGCACGTAGAAGGCCAGTGCGGAGATGATGATGCCCACGGCAAGTACCACCGTGATGACGATGCGCAGCAGGCCGGCGGTCTTCGATGCGTCGGCATCGGCCGCCTCGGTGTCGTAGTTGTTCTCGCTCAGATAGCGGGCGATGCGCTCGTCGGCGGGGTTGTCGGTCTCGACGATGAGCCGTGCTGCCTGCGGCTGGCGGCCGGGGGAGAGCTGGCGGTTCATGTCGTCGAGGAATGCCTGCGGCACGAGGATGGTGTTCAGCCGGCGGGAGAAGCCCACCACATGGCCGGTCTTCAGCTTCACGTCGTGGGTGCCCGTCAGGCGTAGCCGCACGTTGGCCTTGCCCGCCAGCTTCTCGGAGATGGTGGGCAGGCCCTGGCTGCTGGCGAAGCCGAAATTATAGAGGTTAAGGTAGGCACGGGGGAGGATGATGGGCACCTCGTCGCTCTCGGGGTCGTAGGTCCACCGTTCTGATGTCACGTCGATGAACGTGTCGGGCACTGCCTCGAAGAACATCTCCGTGGAGAACTCCATGCCCATGCTCTGGCTGCCGATGGTGGCGAAGACGCTGAACATGGCGGGCGTGTACTGCCCCAGGTTCTTGACGAAGGGCTGTCGGCGCAGCCTGCCTATTTCCTTCTCGGTGAAGGCCGGCGAGGCCCCGGTGAGCGTGCCCAAGCTGTTGACACGCTTGGTGACGACCACCTGCCCCGGGCGCAGGAAGCTGTCGCTGCCCTCGAAGAGCGGCTTGATGTCGGAGGCCAGCTGCACTGCTGCGAGCACGATGGCCATACCGCACAGGTTGGCGAGCACGAAGCCCGCCAACTGCCATGCGTTGATATGGCGTCCCAGCAGTTTGTTCAGCAGCCGGTTCAAAACAAAAGTTGTTAGAGGTATTCCTTCACCATCTCGACGAGGGCTTTCACGGGATTGGTCTTCTTGCTCTTCGTGGTGATGCGGAAGATGCCCTTGCCGCCTTTCTCATAATAAGCCTCGACGTAGTCGTAGGTTCCGGCAACCTTGTTCATCAGGTCGCGCTCTTCGCTATCAGCGTTCTTGGCAAGGTCGTTCAGCGCACCGAAGTTGAAGCGAATGTAGAAGCCCTTGCCTTTCAGCTCGCTGGCGGGGAATTTGTCGGAAGGCTCTGTGAAGGCCTGCTCGGGGTCGGAGGTGAAGTAGGTCTGGCCATTCTTGAAGCCCAGGCCGAAATAGCCCGTGGTCACAAGCGAGTCTGACTCAAAGTCGTATTCGGTGTTGGGAATGAGGTATTCGCCGGGCGCATTGCTCTCCAGCTCCATGCCAGTCTGAGCCATGAAGAGGTCGAGGGCGTCGCTGTTCTTGGTGCCCACATAGATATTGAACTGGGGCTGCCCTTCTTTGATGTCGTAGAGTTCTGCTGAGAGCGTGCCGTCGAGGTTGTTGACGACTTCTTCAATGAGGGGCATGGCTTCTGCGGCCTCGTCGCCCAGCTCGTTCTCCAGCATGGGCTTTATGATGTCGAAGTATTTCTTCGCGTCGATGTTGAGGAAGGCATTGAGGAAGCGTCCCGACATGTAGCGAGTCTGGTCCTTGCTGATGTCGCCCACAATTTTCTCGCACTCGTTGAAATAGTCTCTCATGGCGCTGGAGAGGGGCAAGTACTCAGAGGCGAGGAGCATCTCGCCGTCGCCGAGAGAGAGGTCTGCCAGATAGGCCATGTCTTCCAGCTTCACGCCTTCAGGCATAGTTTTCTTGGCCTCCTTCATGGCTTCCTTCAACTCGGGCGTGCTGGAAATGAGGTCCTCGAACCCGCTCCCCAGGAAGAGCATCTGCATCAGTCCGTCCTTGTTGCACATCTTCTCGAAGGTGTCGTTGCCGGCCAGTGTGTTCTTGCCTTCGACCCGCTGCTTCAGCGTCTCGATGGTCTCGTCGATGTCGAAAGCCGTTCCGAGGTAGAACCAGTCGGCAGAGTAGACGAGGGCGCCATCCTCTGCACTCACGTACTTGATGCCGCCGTCGGCCTCCTTCACGTCGATATCGAGCAGGTCGGTCACTTCTTCCACCAGTTCCGAAAGTTTGTCCTGACTGGCGATGCAGCCCACCAGACCCAGGTCTGGCTTTCTCTCGATGTCTTCTCCAGCTACATAGAAGAACAGAGGCTCGGAGAAGTCGATGCCCGAAGCCATCGGGTCGTCGATAATCTCAAGTGCCATCTTCCGTAGCTTCTTGGGCATGTCGGCATCGTTGAGGTTGTCTTTCATCCATTTCGAAAGTCCGGATTTGCCGTCGTTCAGGCCCGACTGCTTCTGCATGGTGACGGGGTCGAGGCGAAGTACCACGATGGCATCGTCGGGAATGAGGTTGGCTGACTGTTTCTTGCTGCACGATGTCACTATCAGCAGCAGTGCTGCGCAAAGCGCAAAGATAATAGATAAGCGTTTCATGATTTTGTTGGTTTTAATGAGAATTGTTAAACTGTTCTTTAGGAAGTGCCTCCGGCTCGTCCTCGCGGGTGATGTACCGTTGGTAGTAAGCCATGAGGAGGGTGGTGAGCGGAAGGGCAATGATGAGGCCGATGAATCCCAGCAGGGCACCCCAGATGGAGAGCGACAGCAGCAGGATGGCGGGGTTCAGCCCCATGGCCTTGCCCATCACCTTGGGCGTCACCACCATGTCGATGATGACCTGCACGATGGCAAAGACGGCCAGTGCCGACAGGAGGATGATCCAGAAGTTCTGCCCCGTGTCGGCAGCCTTCAGCAGCGAGAGGAACACGGTGGGCACCAGCGCCAGCGTGTGAAGATAGGGCACCAGGTCCATGATGCCTATGAGTATGCCCAGGCCGATGGCCATGGGGAAGTCGATGATGGTGAAGCCGACGCAGAAGAGGATGCCCATGATGAGGGCCACCGTGCCCTGTCCGCGGATGTAGTTGCTCAGCTCGCGCTCGGCATCGCCGGCCAGCTCCGTCCAGAAGGGGCGGTTTTTCTTGGGGAATATCTTGATCCACGCCGTTGTCAGGTATTCATAGTCCATGAGGATGAAGAACATATAGAGGAGGGCGATGAGTGAGCCGGCGATGCTCACGATGATGTTGGCCGTCTTGCCCAGCACGTGGAACATGTTGGGGATGGCCTCTTTCAGCCCGTTGGTGAATTCGCTGCTCTTCAGGAAGCGTTGTATGCCCTCACGGTTGTTCTCTGTCCATTCGCGGATGGCCTCGGGAATGCTGTGGATGTTGGCGGCATGCTGGATATAGTTCGTGGCCAGCTGGCCCAGCTTGGCAAACTGCTCAATCATGGGCGGGATGATGAGCCAGAGTACCAGTCCCATCACGGCAAGAAAAGCTATCAGCGTGACAACGATGCTGAGCACACGGCTGCGCAGGTGCATCCTGAACTGGACGAACTTCACGACGGGGTGGAGCAGGTAGGCCAGCAGCCAGCCTACGGCAAAGGGCAGCAGCACGTTGCTCAAGTCGTTGATAAGCAGGAAGATGACAATGGTGAGCAGACCGTAGCCCAGCCAGCGCACAAAGATATCGAAAGTAATTGTCTGCCTCATAATCTCTCTCTCAATGGCCCTACTCCCAGCCTCACGCCTCGGCCTGCGACCTAACTGCTTTCTTATAACATTCGCGGCACAGCGGCTCATACTCCTGGGTCTCGCCCAGCAGCACCCGCTTGTCGTTTTCCACCTTGCGGTGGCTCACGTATGCCAGGTTGCCGCAGCGCACACAGATGGCATGCACCTTCGTCACGTCGTCGGCTATGGCACACAGGGCAGGCATTGGCCCGAAGGGCACGCCTCGGAAGTCCATGTCGAGACCGGCCACGATGACGCGCACGCCCCTGTTGGCCAGCTCGTTGCAAACGTCGACCAGGCCCATGTCGAAGAACTGCGCCTCGTCGATGCCCACCACGTCGATGTCGTTGGCCAGCAGCAGGATGCTGGCCGACGAGTCGATGGGGGTCGACGGAATGTGCTTCTGGTCGTGGCTCACCACGTCTTCGTCGGAGTAGCGAACGTCGATGGAGGGTTTGAAAATCTCCACACGCTGACGGGCAAACTGCGCCCTGCGCATCCGCCTGATGAGTTCCTCTGTCTTACCTGAAAACATCGAACCGCACACCACCTCTATCCTTCCAGGACGGTGAGCTTCTCCTGTCAAGTTTGCTGTCATTATGCTTTCTCGATAATTCACTGCAAAGGTACGAATAAGTTGGGAGTTAGGAGTCTGGTGAAGGGAGTTTTTTACGGTGGAAACAGATAAATAATGTTAAATTGGCGCTTTAACTCCTCTATCCTCTATCCTAACTCCCAACTTTTGAGTATCTTTGCCCGCGAAAATGGGCATATTATATATTGTACCCACGCCTGTGGGTAATATGGAGGACATGACGCTGCGCGCCATCCGCATCCTGAAGGAGGCCGATGTGGTGCTGGCTGAGGATACTCGCACCAGCGGTATCCTGCTGAAGCATTTCGACATCCACAAGCAGCTGCTGTCGCACCATAAGTTCAATGAGCACGGCACCAGCGCCGCCATCGTGGGCCGCTTGCTGGCCGGGCAGAACGTGGCGCTGGTCAGCGATGCGGGCACGCCGGGCATCAGCGATCCGGGCTTCTTCCTTGTGCGCGAGGCCGTGCGTGCCGGCATAGAGGTGCAGACGCTGCCCGGAGCCACGGCTTTCGTGCCGGCACTGGTGTCGAGCGGACTGCCCTGCGACCGTTTCACCTTCGAGGGCTTCCTGCCACAGAAGAAAGGGCGCCAGAGCCGAATTGAGGCCCTGCGCGAGGAACAGCGGACAATGGTGTTCTACGAGTCGCCCTACCGCGTGCTGAAGTTGCTGCAGCAACTGGCCGAGGTGTTCGGCCCCGAGCGGCAGGCTTGTGCCTGCAGGGAAATATCGAAAATGCACGAGGAGTGCGTGCGGGGCACGCTGCAGGAGCTGGTAGCCCATTTCACCGAGACGGAGCCTAGGGGCGAGTTCGTGGTCGTCGTGGCAGGCTGCGGGCTGCGGCCTTCGGCTTAAATGAAAAAGAAAAGATATATATATTATAATAAATATTGTGTGACATGAAAAGGATTATGTTTTTTGCGCTGATGGCCGTCATGGTTTGCGGCTGTGGCGAGAAGAAGAGCGGCTTAAGCAATGCCGATCGTGATGAGGCTGTGGAAGCCCTCCAGCGAGAGAATGAACAGTTGCGCAACGAGCAGGATGAGCTGCTGGCTACGCTCAACGAGATTGAAGACGGCTTCCGTGAGATCAATGAGGCACAGGGCCGTCTGACCATCGACCGCCGGGGGGAGGGTGCCGACGCCACCGAGCGCATCCGTGAGAACATGCGGTATATCCAGGAGACGATGGCCCAGAACGCCGAACTGATAGAGAAGCTGCAGTCACGTTTGCGCGAGAGCGGCAACAAGAGCGAGCAACTGAGGCACACCATCGATAACCTGGTGGCCCAGATGGAGCAGAAGAGCGCCGAGCTGGAGCAGCTGCGCGACGAGCTGGCCTCGAAGAATATCCGCATTGCTGAGCTCGAAGAGACGACAGCCAGCCTGAGCCAGGACGTGAGCACGCTACAGGAACAGAACCAGCAGCAGGACCAGACCATCAGCAAGCAAGACCGCCAGCTCAATGCCGCCTGGTATGCCGTCGGCACCAAGCGTGAGCTGAAAGACCACAATATCCTGAAGAAAGGCGACGTGCTGCAGGGTGACTTCGACGCCTCCTACTTCACAGAGATTGACATACGCCGAGTCAGCCAGATCAACCTCAACTCTAAGTCGGCCGACATACTGACCAACCATCCCGCCAGCTCCTATAGGCTGGAGCGCGACCAGAACAAGATCTACACGCTCTACATCACCAACGCCCAGCAGTTCTGGAGCACCAGCAAGTACCTCGTCGTGCAGGTGAAGTAGCAGGGAAAGAGCTTACCAGTCGTCGTCGAATCCTTCGTCCCAGTCGTCGAAACGATGACGGGAGAGCTGCATGTCGCCACCGACGCCCCTCATGCCGTCTACGCCACTGCCGTCACTACCACTAAGAATACATGTGGGCTGAATGATGACCACCTCCATGGTGGGCTTTATATAATTCTTTTTCATAATGTCTGTCTTTTTATTTAGCTTGCGGAAATTGAATTATTGATATCTGAAGGGGTGGGGGAGCAGGCAAGTCTTGGGACTTCTTGCTCCCTTTCACGCCTTCTTACTTTTTCTATTTGACCACGACTTTTTTGCCGTCCCTGATGTAGAGTCCCTTGCGGGTGGGCTGCTGGTCGAGTATCACACCGTCGAGGGTGTACCATTTGTGTCCTTTGTCATTCAGACGCGGGGCGTCGCTGATGCCGGTGGCCTCGCCGAAGTCCATCACAATCTGCCGGGCGGCGCCGTCGGGACTGTAGACATCGGAGGACTTCAGGCGCAGGTAGGCACTGTTGGCCTTCAGGGTGTATTTATCCTCGGCAAGGAGATACCAGTCGATGACATTGTATGCATTGGCCAGGATGAACGTAGTGTACTCGTCGTTGCCGATGGTCTGCTTCTTGCTCACCTCAGTGGCTTCTTTCAGGCCTACCAGCAGGTTGCCTGGGCTGAGCGCATCGGCAGAGTTGATGATGGGTACTTCGAATTCTGTGTCAGCCGTGCCTTTCAGCATCAGGCCTTCACCCTCAGGCACCGCTCCGGCCGGGGTCAGGGTCAGCGTGCCCGTTCCGTTGGCATCATTACTGGTGAACGCACTGGCATAGTAGGCTGTCAGGCCTTCCACTTTGCTGAAGTCCAAAGCGTAGTTGCTGGCGTAGGTCCTGATGCCGAGGGAGTTCATGGCGATGGTGACATGATTCAGCTGCGTCCAATTGCCTGATATCGCTACATTCTGTGCGGGCATGGTGAATGTGTTATCGTTGTTGATGTCGACATCAGCACTCGTATAGCTATTGAAGGTCTTTCCCTCAAGTTCACCGTGGCAGAGGGGAACGGTCTGGGTCGCGCCGCTGTAGATGACTCCGTTGTACTCAAGCGCGTTCTCACCGTATGCAGTGAGGCCGCTCACGTCGTATTCAGTCTTCTCGCCGCTGATGCCGATACCCTCACCAAGCGTGATGCTATAGCCTAAGCATCCTCCAACTTGGTCGGTGCCTTTAATGCCGCCAGGCATGTTGCTGTCTGTATAATAGTTGTTGGTAATGGTCGGTGTTGGATTTGCATAAGAAGTAAATGATTGCACAATGGAACTTTTATTATTACTACTGATATAGTTACCCGTGTAGATGCAGTTCTTCACGATGGCGTTTGAAGATGCTGAGCATATGATGCCCCCGAAATAAGTATTGTTGGAGGGATACTTATCCTCGTCGGTGAATTTTGCAGCACTCAAACAGCCTTCTATCGTTCCATTTTCACAGCTGCCTGCAATGCCACCTGCATAATCGCATCCATACTGCGTCCCACCTATTGTGACGCTGCTCTCCACGCGACAGTTCTTGATGGTTCCCCGGCAGAGGGCCGCAATGGCGCCAACATGGCTACGTACCTTGAAGGTGCAGTTCTTTAGAATGACGTTTTGTACAATACCAGGGCTTTTGATTTCACCGAATAAACCTTGGTATGAATCCCCTGTTATATTAATGCCGCTGATGGAGTGTCCCTGACCGTCGTAGGTGCCTTTGAATTCATTATGACGTGAAATGGTAGCAAAGTTGTTGTCGCACACGATGTCTTCCGTCTGCAGGAAGGTATATCCAGTGCAGTCGAAGTTCGTTTTGTCGTTAAGCGCGGCCAGGTGCCCCAGGTCTTCCTTAGTAGCTATCAGGTAGGTGTTAGTCGCTGTAGGATGAGGTGTGAAGTCGCTGATATTGACGTTGCGGATGGAGAAGGTGCGCTCGAATGAACCTTCATAGCTGCCCTTACCTGTTAAGGTGAATGTTATGGTAGTGATACCATCGTTAGTGCTGCCAGTTGTATAAGTCCTTTCGAAGTCGGTATCTTCTGTCAGCGTGATGGGCGTCGTGCCCTGATAGAAGGTGACGGTGATGGCGGGATGGTTTGTGCCGTCATCGAGATAGGGTTCCTCAGAGAGTCCGCTGATAACGGTGTTCTCGTCGGTCATCACATAATGTGCCGTGGAGGTATAGTAGCTGCCGAAATCTGTCTTCGACACGGAACCGCTGAGTTCATTTCCTATCATGTCCTTGACGGTACCACTGATACTGTTAACCTTCAGCACCGTGCCAGCATCTGCGGTGATATTACCTCTGAAAGAAAGCACGTTGGTGCCGTCGCCACCCAAGTAGTCAAGAGTGCCCCACGACGTGTAGAGCTTGGGCCTTCCTGTCGCTGGCACAGTGACGATTTCGCTGAAAGGTACGCTGACGGTGACGCGATTGTCCTTTTGGTAGGGACCGGACGATACGACTATATCACTGTTTTTTGCCGTCGGGGCTTTTTTATCGACGATGGCAAAACGAACAAAGAGATCCTTAAAGCCCCATGTATCATTATTGTCTCCTGCTGCGTCGAAGCGTACATTGATCTGATTAACCGTAGGATCCAAGACCACTGCACCCGATTGTGGGTCACGATTGTCAGCTTCTGACTTGAAGGCTTGCTTGTATAAATAGCTGTCAAAATAAGAACACTCAGATAATGACCACGTCAGGTCACTCTGGAGGGGGAAATTCATCAATTGGTCAGTTTTACAGATTTTGGGGTAAGTCGTATTACCATGTGTCTCGCCTTTGCTTAACTCAAAACATGCCTTGTAGAGCGAAGTACTTGGGGTGGCGACTGTACCGTTTTGATCAGAACCGTCGAAGGACGTGCTGTTGTCTGCCAGAATCTGAATATACTGGTAGCCGTCATCCTTCTCCTTCATGGTGAAGCAGACAGTGGCGTACATCTTGTTGCCAATGGCGTTTAGATAATTTTGTATAACACTGGTGCCAAGACTGGAATCCATGATGTAAGAGAACAGGTTGGCCGTAGAGATGTTACAAAGCGTTTTGTTGCTGTAGTCATAGCTGTCGTCAATCCAGACGTAACCGTCACTTACGTTGTGTGTGTTATTCGAGGAAGGATTGTAGGACACGTCATAATAGTCCAAATACGAGTGGCGGGTTGGTGTGCTATCGAAAGAATCATAGTACACCAGAAGTCCCGGCTTGTTCACATGTGCGTTTGCAAATTTATATATGTTATTTGGTGTAAAGGTTCTTACTGTGGAGGCTAGGATAAAACCATTCATGTCAAGCACCTCAAAAACGTATTTGCGATTCTCCTTTTGAAAGCGGTACAGCTGATCAATATCTGACCAAGTAGCCTCGTCGACGGTAACTAGCTTCTCATCTTCATCCACATCAAAGGTGACCTCGCCGGAGACAGCGGTAAAGTTTTTACCAGCCATAGCCGAGAGGGTCGCAGTGCGGTATTTGACGGTCTGCACTGTTGTTTTTTCCGTGCGCTTAATTGTAAATTTGTTGTTGCCATTGTTGGTCACAGTAAACGTGTTTACAGCCCATGCTGTCTGCCCCGTCGCCAGTGCCGCTATCGTCAGCAGTGCGATGAGGACTTTGGTTTTGAATGATTGTCTCATTTTTCTGTAGTTTTTATGATTGTTTATGTGTGATTGTTTCCTGTTGTACTATGAGTCGGTTTTCTGCTGTCTGCCCCGTTGTCGTCGATAGCGTGCAATGATATAAAAGAATGCCGCCCACATCGCCACGTAGAAAATGGCGAAGGGGATGGTGAACCATAGCGGCATATCGAAGAAACTTTCCATGAAGTGAAGGTCGATGGTTATTGATAAATGGTGTATGGGTACAAATTTAAAGTATTTTACGCACATGTGTATAGCAAAAACCGTGGTTGGTGTACAAAAATGAACTTTTTGGGTGTGCGAAAACGCGTTTTTTGTACATTTCCTTGTCTTTTTGCTTACTTTTTTGTATCTTTGCAGCATGATTACCATTGGTGAGATGCAAATCAGCGGGATGCTGGTCATGGGACTGCTGGCGCTGACGCTGGCCCTGCAGGTTCCTCGGCGTTCGGTGCGTCATGCCTCATTCGGTCAGGCGCGGTGGCTGATGGTTGCCGGCTTGGCGCTGATGTCGGTACAGTTCCTGCTGCAATACGTCTTGGGCCTGCGCCAGATGGGCGTGACACAGGCCGTGTTCTGCAACCTGCTCTTCTTCCTGCCCAGCTGTACTTGCATCAGCCAGGCCATCCTCTTCCTTCAGCGTCAGGGCCGCTTGAGCCGTGCGGAGTGGTCTGCGGGATGGGTGGTATGTGGCGTGGCCATCGTGCTGTTGGTGCTTACTGTGCTCACCGACGGCCTGCCGCTGCAGGCCTTCTCCTGGCCTTTGCGTGTGGCCGAGTATGTCTGTGCCGGCCTTTTCATCCTTATTCAGGGCTATTATTTCCTCAAGCACTATAAGGAATACCAGCGCATGACGAGTGCGGTGGACGAATATTTTGACCGTGAGCGCGACGACCTGCTCCACTGGATGGATTTCCTGGCCAAGCTGCTGGCCGTGGCTGCGCTGTTCCTGCCTTTGGTCATCTTCATGCAGGGCAGCCTGCTCATCGCCTTCTCCGCCTTCTATTTCTTTGCCGTCTACTACTGTGCCGTCAGCTTCTACCGCTACGGCATCAGCTCCGACTCCCACCGCGTGGATGAGGCTCAGCAGAGCCACTTCTACGACGAGGCTATGGCTTCTACATCTACGCTGTCTGCCACCGAAGCCCCGTCAAGCCCGTTGGCACCGGCGGTCACCCTCACCGACGCAGACCGCCGGCGTGTAGAGCGGGCTGCGCAGCAGTGGGCGGAAGCGGGCAACTGTCTGAAGCCCAACCTGACGCTGACCACCGTGGCTGCCGAGGTGGGCGTGCAGCGCTATCTGCTGAAGGCATGGCTCCAGCGTACAGACTGGGGGAAGCTGAGCAGCTGGCTGAACCACCTGCGCACGGAGGAGGCGAAGCGCGTGATGACCGAACACCCCGACTGGAGTCTCGACTCCGTGGCCAGCCACTGCGGTTTCACCACCCGCAACTATTTCCACCATGTGTTTCTGGAGCAGACCGGCACGACGCCTGCCAAGTTCCAGCGTGCCTTCTCCTCTGCTGCTGATTCTGCCTGAATAGGACAAAATGTAAATAAAGAAGTGATTTATCTGTCTTTTCTTTTGGTTTGTCAGATTATTTTTCGTAACTTTGCAGCTAGAAAACTAATATACTTACTTATCAACCGTTTACAACAGTATTTCTTATGAATCGAAAACTGCTTTCCTGCGCCCTCTTCATGCTGGGCGCGCTCTCACTACAGGCTCAGCACGTGATGGACGTGCAGACGAAGAAGCTGGGAGCCCCCGTACAGTCAACGATGTACGGCATCTTCTTTGAAGACATCAACTATGCTGCCGACGGCGGCCTGTATGCTGAGATGGTGAAGAACCGCTCGTTCGAGTTCCCCCAGCGGCTGATGGGCTGGCGTGCCTTCGGCAAGTTTGAGGTGCGTAACGACGGACCCTTCGAGCGCAATCCCCACTATGTGCGGCTCTCCTACTCCGGCCACAACGATAAGTTTACCGGTCTGGAGAACGAGGGCTTCTTCGGCATCTCCACCTTTAAGGATGCCACCTACCGCTTCTCCGTCTGGGCACGCTGTCCGGAGGGTGGCAGCTCGACGCTGGAGGTGAGCCTGGTCGACGACGACACCATGGGCGAGGACCAGCGCTTTGCCACCGTGAAGGTGGAAGTCAGCGGCAAGGAGTGGAAGAAATACACCGCCGAGCTGAAGTCGCCGCGCACAGAGCCGAAGGGTAGCCTGCGCATCTTCCTGGCCGGACGGAAGGCGACGACCGACGTCGAGCATGTCTCACTCTTCCCCACCGACACCTGGAAAGGCCGTGAGAACGGTATGCGCCGCGACCTCGCACAGGCCCTGGCCGACATGCATCCCGGCGTGTTCCGCTTCCCTGGCGGCTGCATCGTCGAGGGTACCGACCTGGCCACCCGCTATAACTGGAAGAACACCGTCGGCCCGGTGGAGAACCGTCCGCTGAACGAGAACCGCTGGCACTACACCTTCGGCCACCGCTTCTTCCCCGACTATTTCCAGAGCTACGGCCTGGGCTTCTTTGAGTTCTTCCAGCTCTGCGAGGACTTCGGCTGCGAGGCCCTGCCGGTCATCAGCTGCGGCCTGAGCTGCCAGTTCCAGAACCCCGACCCCACGAAGCCCGGCGTGCACGTGCCCGTTGACCAGCTCGACGAGTACATACAGGATGCCCTCGACCTGGTGGAGTTCGCCAACGGTCCTGCCGACTCGAAATGGGGTAAGGTGCGTGCCGACATGGGCCATCCTGAGCCTTTCGGCCTGAAGTTCCTTGGCGTGGGTAACGAGCAGTGGGACTACGACGAGCAGCACGGCGGCTTCGGCCCGGTCTTCACCGAGCGCCTGAAGAAGTTCAGCGACGCCCTCCGTGCCAAATATCCCGAGCTGAAACTCATCGGCACCACTGGCCCGAACAGCGAGGGCTGGGACTTCGATCTCCTGCAGCCCCGCATGAAGGAGCTGAAGGTCGACCTCTACGACGAGCACTACTACCGCAACGAGCAGTGGTTCCTCAGCCACGGCCTGCGCTACGACAGCTACGACCGCAAAGGACCGCGCGTCTTCGCCGGTGAATATGCCTGCCACGGGCGCGGCAAGAAGTGGAACCACTTCGAGACCTCCCTCTATGAGGCTGCCCACATGACGGGCATCGAGCGCAATGCCGACATTGTGCACATGGCCACCTACGCTCCTCTCTTCGCTCATGTCGAGGGCTGGCAGTGGCGTCCCGATGCCATCTGGTTCGACAACCTGCGCTCCTTCTGCTCCGTCAGCTACTACGTGCAGCAGATGTTTGCCATGAACAAGGGCACCAACGTGCTGCCGCTCACCATGGACGGCAAGCCCGTGGCCGGACAGGAAGGCCAGGACGGACTCTTCGCCTCCTCTGTGTTCGACAGCCAGACCGGCGAGGTCATCGTGAAGGTGGTGAACACGTCGAAGCAGCCGCAGCCTGTCACGCTCAACATCAACGGCATCAAGGGCGACCGCACGGCACAGACGCTCACCTTGCAGTCGGCAGGCGGGCTGGACGATGAGAACACGCTCGAACAGCCTGAGAAAATCACACCCAAGAAGGGATCAGTGAGCTGTGTGGCCGGCGGGAAGAATGTGCTGGTGGTCAGCGACCAACTGCCGCCAATGGCCTTCCGTCTGTACAAGATAAAGAAGTGAATTATTTCGACAAAGTATAAATTGAGAAAATTCATACCTAAAAGTTGGTATAATTCAGAAAAAGTTCTTATCTTTGCATCCTCAAATCATAGTATTAACAAACCAAATTAATTAAAACAGAAAATTATGGCATACGTAATTGGTGACGACTGTATCTCTTGCGGTACATGTCAGGGTGAGTGCCCAGTAGAGGCTATTTCTGAAGGTGCAGACAAGTATGTAATCGACGCTGACGCTTGCACGGAGTGCGGCACTTGCGCTAGTGTTTGTCCGTCAGAGGCCATCAGCCTTGGCTAATCTCTAGCATTAGCATTTTCATAAACCAAAAAACGAAGGGGCATCCGCAAGGGTGCCCCTGTCTTGCGTGATAGAAAAAAGCACCGAAACATTTGGCATTTCGGAGTTTTTTATGTATTTTTGCAGCATCATAATCTATAATAGATACAAAATGGGAACATACATCAGCATCGGGAACGCCGGGTTCCAGTCTGCCCGCAATAGTGAGTACGTCGACAAGTCGGGACTGATAGCAGTGATTAACAGCACGCTCTATACGGAACGCCGTTTCAGCTGCGTGTCGCGCTGCCGCCGCTTCGGCAAGTCGATGGCGGCGAAGATGCTCTGCGCCTACTACGACCAGTCGTGCGACTCCCGCTCGCTGTTCGCCGACCTGCAGATTGCCTCCGACCCGTCGTTCGAGAAGCACCTCAACAAGTATCCCGTCATCTACCTTGACATGAGCGGCTTTATGAAGAATATTCACGATGCCGATATTGTCAGTCTCATGGAGGAGAGACTGAGGAAGGATGTTGCGGAAGCCTATCCCGACGTAGAGGCCTGTGAGGATGACAGCCTGATGGACAGCCTGCTGCGCATTGCCACCGCTAGGCATCAGCAGTTCATCTTCATCATCGACGAGTGGGATGCTATCTGCAGGGAGCACAAGTCAGGTTCGACAGCCATGGATCAGTACGTGAACTG
>JAEEGG010003930.1_pt1 | contig 36572 bp, 23 predicted proteins | sample 9134161 | NCBI WGS metagenome assembly JAEEGG01 (sample SAMN16246543, study PRJNA631951) | gut metagenome | biome: gut microbiome; feature: rumen; material: CR-attached | host: Bos | place: Iran: Karaj | collected 2018-10
ACCGTACTACAGGCCATCGCAACAGAATATCCCAATGATGTGACGCCAACCAGTCAGGTATTTATTACAAAATATAGTCTGAAAACAGCAAGCAGCGTACAAACGGCCGTAAAAGGACTTACGGAGAAAGGTATTCTTAGTGACAGTCATGGCCGGAAACGACCGACTGATATCTTGTTCATGCTCTGGCTAAAGAGCTACTGAGAATAATGATGACGAGGCGCCTCCTCGCGCAGCTAACCCGCGCCCAAAACCCGCCGCCTTTTTCCCAAAACCCGCTGCCTTTTTCCCAAAACCCGGCGCCTTTTGACAAAAACCCGGCGGGTTTTGCCCGTAACCCGGCGCCTTTTGCCAGGGTGTCGGTTCAAGTGTCGGTTCAGGTGTCGGTTCCAGCTTCCAAAGGTTGGTAAAGAGCACGCTTTTGCCGATTATTCCGCCCGTTTTGGCTATTATAGTTGTCATTCGCACTTTATATCCTACACTTCCTGCACTTCCTACACCTAAAAAAGTTCAACAGGTGCAGGAAGTGTCGGAAGTGTTGGTTGTTTCCTGTGAATAACAATTATATGAGTGTTTTTTGAGAAAACAGGGGTAACTTTTGCACCGACGCTTGGCTATTCGAATTTAAATACGTAACTTTGCAGGCATAGAACAAGCAAACTACAACCGATAATGAAGACGAACAAGAAACTTTTCCTGCTCCTGCTCTTGGGGGCAATGTGTATGACCGTGATGGCCCAGCGCCATACCGACAAGTTGGACCGCGGGCTGGTGGCAGTACCCACGAACAGTGGAAACTTTGTCAGTTGGCGTAGATTAACAAATGAGTATTATGATGTTACCTATAATTTGTATAGAGGTTCTGTTAAGGTTGCTTCTAATCTGACCAAAACGAGTTACCGTGATACGGGAGGAAATTCGAGTAGCACCTATCAAATTGAGCCTGTGCTTTCTGGAAAGCCAGGAGAGAAATGTGACGCTGTATCACTATGGAAAAGTTATTATTATAAGTATGCTTATGACACTTATAACGGATACATAGACATTGCTCTGTCACCAGTCTATGACCGTGACGGCAACGTTGTGACCGAACACTATGAGCCGAACGACGCAGAGATGGCTGATCTTGACGGTGACGGGCAACTTGAGTTAATTGTCAAGCGGTTGAACACGGTTGACGCAAGTGCAGTCTATCCAGAGTCTTCTAAGGAGTTCGTTGTCCTTGATGCGTACGATATTAATTGGCAGACGGGTGCCGCCACCTTGATGTGGCGCATAGATTGCGGCCCAAACATGGTTAGCCTAAACTCCACAGAAATAAATATCATCGCCTATGACTGGGACGAGGATGGTAAAGCAGAAGTGGTACTGCGAGGTGCTGACAATATGATAGTATATGGAAGTGATGGTATAACACAACTTTTTACTGTCGGCGACATGTCGGTAAACACCCGTAACACGTTCAATCCTGCAAATGGCTCCCAGTATGCGTGGACACATACAGGAGCAGAATATCTTATTTATATGAATGGTCATACAGGAGAAAAGTATGATATTATGAACTACCCCTTGAAGCGATTGGAGTACTATTCAACCCTATCTGCAGAATGGGGAGGTAGGGGGTATGGGCATAATTCGTCCAAGTATTTTTTCGGTGCACCATTCCTTGATGGCAGGAAAGCCAGCCTCTTCTTAGCCCGTGGTATATATGGGACACATAAGATGATAGCTATGGACTTAAATGTGGATTCACATAAATGGAAGGAAAGATGGCGCTGGATGTGCAACAAAAGCAGTAGTCCCTGGTATGGAAATGGCTATCACAATTTCATTATTGCTGATGTTGATGAGGACGGGCGTGATGAGATTGTCTATGGATCGATGGTTATAGATGATAATGGCAAGGGTCTCTCCACCAGTGGCTATGGTCATGGAGACGCTCAACATGTTGGTGACTTCAATCCATACCGTAAAGGGCTTGAGTTTTTTGGCTGTCTGGAAGACCAACCATATTGGGGAAGCGATTATAGAGATGCAACAACAGGAGAAATATTACACAAGCGTACCCAGCCAATAGAAAAAGATAGTAATGGTAATATTATTGACAAGGATGACGGAAGAGCATTGTGTGCGAATCTGACGGATGATTATCCGGGATGTTTTGCCCAGTCTGTGTCAAGTGGCGTGATTAACACAATAACGAATGAAGTAATGCCTATCGGTGCTAAAGATTCTTATTTGCTTAATTTCCGGATCTATTGGGATGGCGACCTTTGTAGTGAGACGTTAACATCGAAAAGTAAGAGTGGTTGGGCCATGATTGATGATTTTAATGAGGGCCGTCTTTTTACGTCTGACGGAAATGTTCATTTGAATAATGATTCAAAAAATAATGCATGTTTCGTTGGGGATATTATTGGAGACTGGAGAGAAGAGATGGTTCTGACCAATGGCTCAAATATTAGAATATATACCACAACAATAAATACAGAGCATTCGCTGCCCACACTCTGGAACGACCACCAGTACCGCCAAGCGATGGTGTGGCAGATGATGGCCTACAACCAGCCGCCCCACCTGAGCTACTTCCTTGGCAAGATGGAAGGTATCACCGTGGCACCGCCCACGCTGACTAACGACGGACGTACGGAGGTGGCTAATGGCGAAACCATTTCGACCACCACTGACCATCTGCTGATGTGCGAGACTAACGATATGACCGTCACTGTGGAGGAGGGAGCAGCCCCCTATATACTGACCGTCAACACACCATCATGGGTGCAGGGCACAGACGTGAATGGAACCAGCGGCACGAAAGTGAAGAGTGACGGGAATATTGGTGCTACCAACCTGCCCGCAATAGAAACTACCATTTATACCCACACGCTGAAGGGCGGTGCCTTCACGGGCGGGATGCGCCTTGTCAAGCAAGGCGACGGTATGCTTGTGCTGCCTGATGTCGAGGAGACCTACACGGGCGAGACAAACGTTTGGGCCGGCACGCTGCGCTTTAACGGCACGATGAAGAGCAGTCCCGTCTGGCTGAACCGCCATACGACGCTCGAGACTGACGGAGGTAAGTTTACGAAAAGTATAACCGCCGACTACGGCTCGATCATCGTCGTGGGCAGCGAAGGCATCACCGTTGGCACACTGACGCTGAACCACGGTGCGCGGCTGAAGGTCAGTATTGACGGAGACGGAACGGTGACACTGGTGAACGCCACCAAGATAGTACTCAAAAAGAAGAGCGATGACATCTGGGAGCAGTACGGTCCGCAGTATCTGAAGCCCGTTGTGGAGTTCACGCTCGGCGGCAGCCTGAACAATGGAAAATATGTAATAGGCGAGGTTGGCTCGGTGACCGGCGATGTGGAGCAGGACATAGTGCTCGAAGGTTTAGACGGTGTGGCCACCCCGCGTCTGGCAGTTGAGGATGGTAAGCTGTTGCTCATCGTAGGCACGGGCGAGAGCATCGACTGCCCCGAAGCCACCTTTACCGTCACCCGCTATCATTCCACCGCCGACGGTCTGCTGCCCATCGTGAGCATCAATCCCGGCACATTCAGCCTTGGCGTTCCAACCATGACAGCGATTTTCAACGATTCAAAGGTAGACTTGCTGACACTGTATAGTGAGGACTACGAAAATGCGACAGATGCTTCGGCATGGACGACCAAATACGCCACTGTTGAGCTCGCTGCCGAGAAGCACATAAACATCATCCAAGGAGGCGGCTCCGGACCCCGTTCCGCGTACACGAAGTTTTATGCAAACAGTTTCTACGGCGATTGCAACTCATACGCCATAGAGTTTGATGCTTACTTTCACTACGCGCATGGCAACTTCGGCCCCAATGAGTTGGTCATCTATGGTGAGGGGGCACGTATGCCATCATCGAATGCGCTGTTCTCTAACCCCAACTACCTCTTCAAGATGACCGGTGGAAGTAATTACTCGACGGGCTATTCTGTAGAAGGTTCGTCAACTCCTTTCTCGCTCAACGATTACCAATGGTATCACTATGTCATTCATGTAGACAAGTCGAGCAGGAAAGTAGATTATATCATTACAAGTGATGGAGGTACGGTTTCCTCTGGCAGTTATGATGTAACAGACAATTCTATCAATCTTAATGCACAAGGATTTGAGGTTGGATTGGGCCGAGCCTACTCCCAGGCCGGACTTGACAACATCCGCATATACCACACCGACGGCTACTACTACACCTTTGAGGAGCCGGGCACGCTGACGGTGACGACGAGCTATCCGGGCTGCCAGTCGGCTACGGCTACATACGAGGTGACGGAGGCGCTCAAGCCGGGCGACGTCAATAAGGACGGAAAGGTGAACATTGTCGACGTGGCCGTGACCATTAGCTATATGACTGGTCAGGAGCCTCAAAATTTCGTGAAGGCTGCCGCCGACATAGACTGCAATGGCACCGTTGGTAAGATCGATCTAGATGAGATAGTCAGACGCATCGGCTGGTAAATAACGACAATAAAAAGACAACTTTGACAACTCTTATATCTTCAAGCAGTTGTCAAAGTTGTCTTTTTTGTTGCTGTTATATTACAGACTGAAGAAGCCGAAGAAGTAGGCGGCGGCAACCCAGCTGCGGTTGCTCATGTTGCGGGCCTCGCCTACGCGCGAACCATTTTTATATACATCGCCGTTGGAGCGGACCTCGCCTACGCGGCGGCCGTCCTCGTAGATGTCGCCGTTAGAGCGGATTTCACCAACGCGGCGGCCGTCCTTGTAGACATCGCCGTTGGAGCGCAGCTCACCCTTGCGTGAGCCGTTGACATAGATGTCGCCGTTGGAGCGGAACTCGCCTTTGCGGGTGCCACCGATATAGACATCGCCATTGGAGCGGATTTCGCCTTTGCGCGAGCCGCTGACATAGAGGTCCATGCCGCTGCTGCTCGATGGTGCTGCTGAGCGCGAGAGGCTGGTGGAGGTGTTGGTGCTCGATGTAACGGTTGTTGTAGACCTCGTAGCCGTCATGGCGCCGTCGGTAACGCGGGTGGTAGTCGTGGCTGGTCGTGCTGCTGCGGTGGTAGTTGCAGGTTGCGTCCGGGGCTGCTGTGTGGTGCTGGAATTGCTGTTGTTGCTATTGTTGCCAGTACCGGTGATGGCACCAACGGTGGAGGCCACGTGGCCGATGGTGTATTGTGCGTTGTTGATGTCGTACATGGCGCTGTTGATGCTCGACAACGTGTTGCCACAGGCTGTCAGGGCCGTGGCCGTGATGAAGGTTAGGAATGTCTTTTTCATTTTGTTTTTAGTTTTATTGGTTAATGATTGTTACACGATGCTTTCCCCTTCGATGTACTGAGACATGAACAGATGCTCGCCGTCGTAGACGACGTATGTGAACTGGCTGATCCAGTCGCCCAGGATAATCATGCGCGCCTTTTTGGTGAGTTGCAGGTCAACCTCGATGTGGCGATGACCGTAGATGAAGTAGTCGACGTTGGAGTGGTACTGTATATAGCGCTTGGTGTAGAGCACCAGATGTTCGCGGTCCTCGCCCATATATGCAGGCGGACCGTCGGCTTCATGCTTGCGGCGCGAGTGCTTGGCCCAAGTCAGTCCGAACCACATGCCCCAACGGGGATGAAGAGATGAGAAGAGCCACTGACACGTGCGGTTGTGGAAAATCCATCGGATAAGTTTGAACGAGCGGTTGGGGTCGCCCAGTCCGTCGCCGTGGGCCAGGAAGAAAATCTTGCCGTAGAGCTCGGTGGTGAGAGGCTGCTTATGGAGAATGACGCCGCACTCGCGCTCGAGGTAGTTGTAAGCCCAGATGTCGTGGTTGCCGGTAAAAAAGTGAACCTCAACGCCCATGTCGGTAAGCTCAGACAGCTTGCCGAGGAAGCGGGTATAGCCTCTGGGTACTACGTAGCGGTATTCGTACCAGAAGTCGAACATGTCGCCTAACAGGTAGACGGCGGCCGCCTTCGTTTTAATGCTATCGAGGAATCGCACGAGCCGTCGCTCCTGCATCCGTTTGTGATCGATGGCCCATGAACCGAGGTGGGCGTCGGAAAGGAAATATATCGGTTTCATACTTATCACTCTTCACTTTTCACTTTTCACTTCTCATTTAGTCGAACCCCAGTTCGACCCGTGCTTCTTCTGTCATCATAGACTGGTCCCATGCGGGTTCGAAGACCAGATTGACGTTGGCGGCACGAATGCCTTCGACGCTCTCAATCTTGGTGCGCACATCCTCGAGGATGAAGTCGGCGGCAGGGCAGTTGGGAGCGGTAAAAGTCATGTCTAGCTCGACGGTGGCGTCGTCCTTGACGTCAATCTTATAGATCATACCGAGGTCAAAGATGTTGACGGGTATCTCAGGGTCGTAGACGGTCTTCAGCACGTCGACGATTCGCTCTTCTAACGTTGTCTTTTCTTGTTGTGTCATATTTTTCCCTGTTCGTGGTAAGAATAATAATTTCCGTCGGTCACGATGACGTGGTCGAGGAAGTGCAGGCGCATCACCTCGCTGGCCCGTTTGATTGCCTGCGTCAGCTGGTCGTCGGCCCTGCTTGGGCTGATGTTGCCCGAGGGGTGGTTGTGGCAGACGGCGAGGATGGTAGCGTTCGACAGGACAGCCTCGCGCATGATGATGCGGACATCGACGCTGACTTCCGAGATGCCGCCGTGGGAGATAAGTACTTTCTTGATGAGGCGGTAGTTCTGGTTCATGAGCAGCAGCCAGAACTCCTCAACGTCGAGGTCCTGCAGTTTGGGGTGCATGTGGTTATAGATGCGGGTAGCGGTGCCCAGATCGGGCCTCTCTTCAGCCTTTTTCTGCTGGCGGCGCCTGCCCAGTTCGCAGGCGGCAAGTATGGTAATGGCCTTGGCCTCGCCCACACCTTTGTAATTGCACAGGTCGCGGATGGACATCTTCCCTAAAGTGTTGAGGTTGTTGCCGCAGTCGGTCAGAATCTTCTGCATGAGTTCCACAGCCGACACGCCGGGGCTGCCCGACCCCACGAGTATGGCCAGCAGCTCAGCATCGGTGAGCGTCTGTGCCCCGCGGTCGCGTAGCTTCTCGCGCGGCTGGTCGTCGGGCGACCAGTTGGCTATGGTCAGTCGTTGGCTCATTTGTAGTAGTTCTTTTCGAAGGCCGTAAATTCGTCTTTCTTCAAAACGCAGCGTTTCCACCACGACTCGATGAAACCGAAGCCGTAGCCCATCAGCTGAGTGAAGGCTGCGGGTACGGAAAGCAGTCCCACCTTCAGACTCCTGTTCTTGATGGTGGAATCAATGAAGATGACGGCGCTGTATAATAGAATAGGTATCCACGGGGCGAAGCACGTCCAGTAGAACTGGTCGCGGTCGACATAGTGCATCAGGGCACGGCCGACGGCAGAAATCAGAATGAGGCCGATGACACCGACGGTGAAAACCGTAGGCAGCAGGTGGACGAGTTTCAGCGTGCCGGGGTGGCGCTTCATGAGATTGATGCGTGCAATGCCGCTGTTGTAGACCTGGCGGAAGAACTTCTTCAGGTCGGTGCGGCGCTTGTGCCATACCCAGGCATCGGGGATGAGGGCAGTCTTGTAGCCAGCCTCGACAATGCGGTACGAGAAGTCGATGTCCTCGCCGAAACGCATCTTCGAGAAGCCGCCAAGTTGCTGGTAGACATCGCGGCGAATTCCCATGTTGAATGAGCGAGGGTAGAACTTGTCGAGTTTCGCCTTTCCGCCGCGGATGCCGCCTGTGGTAAAGAACGACGTCATCGAGTAGCTGATGGCCTTCTGCACCGGTGTGAACGACTCATGGGCAGCGTCGGGACCTCCCCAGGCAGCAAGGCCGTTCCCCGTTCCGTCGGCTGCAGCCTGCATATACCCTTCGGGCAGCACCACGTCGGAGTCGAGCACGATGAGCCACTCGCCGCGGGCCCGCTCGGCGCCATAGTTACGACTCTGACCTGGGCCGCTGTTGTCTTTGTAGTAATAATGCAAATCAAGGATGTCTGTGTAGTTGTCACAGACATCCTTGCATGGTTTCTCAGAACCGTCTTCCACGATAAGAACCTCGAAGTCCTTCAGCGTCTGCTTGGTCAGACTGTCAAGCAACTCGCAAACTTCGTCAGGACGGTTGAAGACGGGAACGATGATTGAATACTTCAATTCTTCAACACTTCAATTTTTCAATTCTTCAATTACTCCTTGGCACGTGCCAGGTAGCTGCCGTCGCGGGTGTCGACCTGAATGAGGTCGCCCTCGTTGATGAACAGGGGAACGCGAACCTCAACGCCGGTTTCCAGTGTGGCGGGCTTCAGCGTGTTGGTGGCGGTGTCGCCCTTGATGCCCGGCTCTGAATGGGTAACGCGCAGAACGGTCTTCACCGGCATCTCAGCGTAGAGGATAGTGCCGTCGGTGGTGTCGCTGACCACGGAAACGGTGTCGCCCTCCTTCATGAACTCATGGCCGATGACGAGGTCGTTGGCAATGGGAATCTGCTCGAAGGTCTCGTTGTTCATGAAGATGCGGCCCGACTGGTCCTCGTAGAGATACTGATAGTCGCGGTGCTCGATGATGACGTCCTCCAGCTTCTCGCCGATGTTGTAGCGGCGCTCCAGTACGCGGCCGTCGCTGACGTTCTTCACCTTGATGTTCATGATAGTGTTACCCTTACCCGGCTTGCGGTGCTGGAAGTCGATGCAAACCCAAATACCACCGTCCATGCGAATGGCGGTTCCTTTCTTGATGTCTTGTGAGTTAATCATATAAATAATAATGTAAATGTTGGAATTTGGGTGCAAAGGTACGAAAAAAAGTGAAAAGTCAGAAGTGAAAAGTAAAAAATTTCTCGGATAATTTGCGTAATTCAAAAGAAATGAGTACTTTTGCACCCCAAAACGATAATAAACAGTAAAAAATAAGGAATTAGAGCAATGAAAAGAACGTTTCAGCCGCACAACCGCCGTCGCGTCAATAAGCACGGCTTCCGTGAGAGAATGGCCACGAAGAATGGTCGCCGCGTGTTGGCTTCACGCCGCGCAAAGGGCCGCAAGAAGTTAACTGTTTCTGACGAGCATCACGGAAAGTAAACTACCCGTCTCGGAAAGAAAATGAAGAAAAACAGAAAGAAGTAGAGAGAATTCTTTGCTTCTTTCTGTTTTTTCATTATCTTTGCAATCGAAAAGTGAATCGTCGATGAAAACAAAGGAATTCTTCGGTAAGTTTTTGAGTACCTATCTGTGGGGAAATCTTCTGGCTATGGTGCTCGTCATTATAGCTCTTAGCTTTGGTGTGAAGTATGGGCTGGAATTGTATACCCGTCATGGTAAGGAGGTTACGGTGCCTAAACTCGTCAACATGTCGAGCAAGGATGCCCGTTTGATTCTTGATGAGAACAAACTCGAGATGATGGTCACCGACTCAGGCTACAATAAGCGTCTGCCTGCCGGGTGTATCCTGACACAGACGCCGTCGCCCGGAATGAAAGTCAAGCCGGGACACATTATCTATGTGACTGTCAACTCACCGTCTTCACCGACCTTTGCTATCCCCGACGTTATCGACAACAGTAGTTATCGTGAGGCAGAGGCTAAACTGAGAGCTATGGGTTTCAAACTGCTGCCGCCGAAGCGCGTTGTCGGCGAGCGCGACTGGGTGTACGGCATCATGAGCCGTGGTCGTCGTGTCAGCACGGGTGACCGTATTTCGATTGAAACCCCGCTGACTTTGCTGATTGGTAACGGCCAATACAGCAATGATGATGAGATTAACTACACCGAGCCCGAACCGGAATTTACTGACGAAGAAATGGACGGACCAGACGAGTTCGAGGAGGTAGAAGAAACAGAACCGGTCATCGAAGAAGTTGAACAGACTGAAGAGGAAGGTGAGGTAGTAGAGTAGGGTATGGATAGTGAAGAGCTGATACTTAGCGACCAGGAACTGGACGATGACGACCAGCAACTCTACGAGCACTTCCGTCTGGAGGTGGACCGCGGGCAGGAGCCGTTGCGCATTGACAAGTTCCTGACTGAGCATATGCAGCACACCACCCGCAACCGCATTCAGCAGGCTGCCGATGCGGGTTTCATCCACGTAAACGACCGCCCTGTAAAGAGCAACTACAAGGTGCGTCCGGGCGATGTTATCACATTGATGCTCGACCGACCGCACTACGACACCACCATCGAACCCGAAGACCTGCCGTTGGACGTTGTCTATGAGGACGACCAGCTAATGGTTGTCAACAAGCCCGCCGGACTGGTTGTTCATCCCGGCGTGGGCAACTTCCACGGCACGCTGGTCAACGCCATCGCCTGGCATCTGCGCGAACTGCCCACCTACGACCCCAACGACCCCTCAGTGGGACTGGTTCACCGCATCGACAAGGACACCAGCGGACTGCTCGTCGTAGCCAAAACGCCCGAGGCGAAGACACATTTAGGCAAGCAGTTCTTCGACCACGACACCCACCGCTCGTACAACGCTTTGGTGTGGGGACACTTCACCGAGGATGAAGGACGCATTGAGGGCAACATAGGCCGCGACCCGCGCGACCGCCAGCGCATGGCTGTCTTCCCGCCCGACTCCGACACGGGTAAGCCCGCCATAACACATTGGCGCGTCATGGAGCGCTTTGGCTACACCACGCTGGTGGAATGCCGTTTGGAGACGGGGCGCACCCACCAGATACGTGCCCACATGAAGCACATCGGCCACCCGCTGTTCTGCGACGAGCGCTACGGCGGCACCGAGATTCTGCGCGGCGAGCGGTCGTCCACATACAAGGCGTTCATCCAGAACTGCTTCAGGCTGTGTCCGCGTCAGGTGCTCCACGCCCGAACGCTCGGCTTCGTCCATCCCGTGACGGGCCAGCAGATGGACTTCACTTCAGACTGGCCCGAGGACATGGCCGCCGTCATCGACAAATGGCGCAACTATTTTCGTAACATCGCAATAACGTAATAACGCAATAACATGAAGAATTTGAAACGCAACATTGCCATCGTCTGTGGTGGCGACTCCTCCGAGCACGACGTCTCGCTGCGCTCGGCACAGGGACTTTACTCCTTTTTCGATAAGGAACGCTATAACGTTTACATCGTCGACATCAAGGGACAGGACTGGCACGTCGAGCTGCACGACGGCACGACGGCACGCATCGACCGCAACGACTTCTCGTTTGTTGAGGACGGTAAGGCCTGTCTCTTCGACTATGCCTACATCACCATTCACGGCACACCCGGCGAGAACGGCCTGCTGCAGGGTTACTTCGACCTTATCGGACTGCCCTACAGCACCAGTGGCGTGCTTGTCGAGGCCATGACCTTCGACAAGTTCGTGCTCAACCAGTACCTGCGCGGCTATGGCGTCAGCGTGGCTGAGTCGCTGCTCATCCGCAAGGGCTATGAGGAACTGGTCAGCGACGAAGAGATAGAGCGCCAGATTGGGATGCCCTGCTTCGTGAAGCCTGCCGCCGACGGCTCCAGTTTTGGCGTTACCAAGGTGAAGAACGTCGACCAGCTGGCTCCAGCCATCCGCAAGGCCATGATGGAGAGCCCGGAGATTATGGTGGAGTCGTTCCTTGAGGGCACCGAGATTACGCAGGGCTGCTACAAGACCCGCCAGAAGAGCGTCCTGCTGCCCATTACCGAGGTAGTCACGTCGAACGAGTTCTTCGACTACGATGCCAAGTATAACGGTCAGGTGCAGGAGATAACCCCTGCCCGCATCAGTCCTGAGGTGGCCGAGCGTGTCGGCAAGATTACCAGCCATATCTACGACATTCTCCACTGCAACGGCATCATCCGCATCGACTACATCATCTCGCCCGAGGGCAAGATCAATATGCTCGAGGTGAATACGACGCCAGGCATGACCGCCACCAGCTTTATTCCCCAGCAGGTGCGTGCGGCTGGTCTGACGATGGCCGACGTGCTGACAGACATTGTTGAAAACCAATTTGTATGAGTGAGTTCGACGAGATACGGCCTTACGAGCCGGAGGAGATGAAGCAGGCGTTCGAGGACCTGATTAACGACCGCCAGTTTAATGTCGTCATGAAGGGCTTTGCCCCGTGGCTGCCGAAAGGCATCCGTAACGGACTGCTGCGACTGGCCTTCACTGGCGTAAAGACGCCCCTCGACTTTCAGAAGCGTTTCATGAAGCCTGTGGTAAAGTACATCATCCGCAAGCATACCGACGGCTGCTCGTTCGACGACGCCCTGCTTCCGCAGGACAAGTCGCAGCGCTACACGTTCATTTCGAACCACCGTGACATTGTCCTCGACTCCGCCTTTCTCGACGTGATGCTTGTCGACAAGGATTATCCCACCACCGTCGAGATCGGTATTGGCGACAACCTGCTCATCTATCCGTGGATTAAGCGACTGGTACGCATGAACAAGGCTTTCACCGTGCGCCGTGGCCTCTCGCTGCGCGAGACGCTTGCCGCCTCACAGCTGATGAGCCGCTACATACACTACGCTGTCACCCAGAAGCACGAGAACATCTGGATAGCCCAGCGCGAGGGACGCGCCAAGGACAGCGACGACCGCACGCAGGATGCCGTGCTGAAGATGCTCTCCATGGGCGGAACTTTAAACGAATTGAACATCGTTCCGCTGACCATCAGCTACGAGTACGACCCATGCGACTATCTCAAGGCACAAGAGATGCAGCAGAAGCGCGATAACCCCGCATTCAAGAAAAGCCGACAGGACGACCTCGATAACATGAAAACAGGCATTCTCGGCTACAAGGGTCGCGTCACCTACCGTGCTGCCGCACCTGTGAATACGTGGATAGCCGACCTTGACAGCCTTCCCCGTCAGGAGTTCTTCGCTGAGGTGGCACATCGCATGGACCACGAACTGCATCGAGGCTATGAGCTGTATCCTTGCAACTACATTGCCGCCGACCTCCTCAGCGGCAATCGTGAGCATGCCGCTCACTACACAGCTGACGACGAGCAGCGCTTCTCCCACTACCTTGACGGCCAGCTCGCCAAGGTCACCATCGCCAACCCCGACCTGCCTTTCCTCCGTGAGCGCATGCTCACGATGTATGCCAATCCGCTACGTAACTACAACGCCGCTCAGTCATGAAAAAGCTCGCCTCTCAGCTCTTACCTTTCTTTCCTTACCTCTCAGTCCTTCTCCTCCTTTCTTGTACCCAAGATCTCTACGAAAAGGGCGATGGCAAGTACTCCTATCTGCGGGCCGACTTCGCCGAGGCTTACGTTAATGCCGACAAGCAGGTGAACCGCTTGGTGACCGACGACAACGATGAACTGACGCTGACCAAGCCCTATACAGCTGACTGGATAGAGCGAGCCGATACCACCTATCGCACCGCTATATATTATAATAAACTGGAAAAAGGTGCTGAAGCATTGAGCATATCGCGTGTCACGACACTCACCCTTCGCAGCGACTCTGGCGCCCTCAGCAAGTGGGCTCCCGACCCCGTGGGCATGGAGGCTGCGTGGATAGGCCGGAACTGCCGTTATCTCAACATGGGGCTGGTCTTAAAGGTGGGTGCCGCCGACAAGGATGCCACCCCCCAGTCTGTGGGAATGCTTCACGGCGGCATCACTATCAACGCCGACAGCACCCGAACCATCAACTTGCTGTTCAACCACCGTCAAGGCGACGTGCCCGAATACTATTCCCAACGGTTCTACATGAGCATGCCCCTGTCAGGGCTTGATGCCGACTCCGTACGCCTGACGATCGTCACCTACGACGGCCGATTCGTCAGAACTTTCCCCCTTGAAAGTGGGTTGTAAAAACGCTGCTACTTCTTCTTGCGCCGGCGCCGTGCCCAGCCCTCTTCGCTAAAGTCAGGCATGTCGCCTTTCAGTTCGCGGGGCACCTTCTGCATGAGGTTGCGCCAGTTGTCCTTTTCCCGGTGGGCAGGCTGGCTGCTGCGGGTGGGGGTACCGCCGTCGTCCGCGTCATTGCAGCGGACGGTGCGCCCCTTGAAACGGATGCCCGTCAGCTGCAGCATCACCTTACGGGCGTCCTTTTCAGGCACTTCAAAGTAGGAGATGGTGTCAAGCAGGTCAATATGGCCCACCTCCTGCCGGCCGCCGACGTAGCGGTTCAGCGTCTGCATCAGCACCCCAGGGAAGAAACCGTCCTTCTTGCCGAGGTTGATGAACAGGCGCTTGTAGCCCTTTGCGGCCTTGTTCTGTATTTTCTGTCGGTCGGTCTGCGGCTTCTTCTCATGCTTGTCGGCCACAGGCTTTTCTATCTCCGGCGCGTCGGCATAGTAGGCCAGAAACTTGCCAAACTCGAGCGAGACAATCTTCTTGATGATTTCCTCCTTGTCAATGTATTCGAAGTAGCGGCTGATGTCCTGCATAAAGGGGGCTATCTCCTCGTCATCGACGTCGGTCTTCACAATCTGGTCCATCACCTTGTACAGCTGCTTCTTGCAGATCTCCTCGGCGCTTGGTATCTCTGCCTCGACGAACTTCTTGCCAATCTCCTTCTCTATATTGCGAATCTTATGCTTCTCCTTCGTGTGGACAATCGAGATGCTCGTACCCTTCTTGCCGGCACGCCCCGTACGCCCCGAGCGGTGGGTGTAGTTTTCAATGTCGTCGGGCAGTCCGAAGTTGATGACGTGCGTCAGGTCGTCAACGTCGAGTCCGCGGGCGGCCACATCGGTGGCCACGAGCAGCTGGACGGTGTGCTGGCGGAACTTCTGCATCGTCAGGTCGCGCTGCTGCTGCGACAGGTCGCCGTGCAGCGCCTCAGCGTTATAGCCGTCGCGAATCAGCTTGTCGGCCACCTCCTGCGTTTCCAGTTTCGTGCGGCAGAAGATGATGGCAAATATCTTGGGGTAGAAGTCCACGATGCGCTTCAGTGCCAGATACTTATCCTTCGCCTGTACCATATAATAGATATGGTTCACATTCTCGGCACCCTCGTTGCGCGAGCCGACGACGATGGTCTCGTAGTCGCGCAGGTACTGCTTGGCCACGCGCTCCACCTCGCGGCTCATCGTGGCCGAGAACATCAGCGTGGAGTGCTCCTCGGGCAGCGACTCGAAAATCTCGTTGATGCTGTCAGAGAAGCCCATGTTCAGCATCTCGTCAGCCTCGTCGAGCACGATGTTTGTCACATGCTCCAGATGTGCAAATCCGCGGTTCTTCAGGTCGATGAGCCGGCCCGGCGTCGCCACGATGATCTGCACGCCCTTGCGCAGGGCGCGCATCTGCGGCTCGATGGCCGCCCCGCCATACACCGCCTCCACGTGGATGTCGTCCATGTAGCGGGAGAAGTCGCGCAGGTCGTCGGCAATCTGCAGACACAGCTCTCGTGTCGGTGAGAGAACAAGAGCCTGTGTCTCGCGCCGAAGCGTATCAATTCGTTGCAGCAACGGTATGCCGAAAGCTGCTGTCTTGCCTGTTCCCGTCTGCGCCAGTGCGATGACGTCGCGCCGTTCTCCCAACAGGTATGGTATTACTGCCTCTTGTACAGGCATGGGCTGTACAAATCCCATTTCCTCAATGGCGTGCCGGATCTCTCCGCAGACGCCTAATTCCTCGAATGTCTTCATCTTGTGTGCAAAGATACGAAAAATAAATGAGAAAAGCGAAATATACAGCCTTGATTCCTAACTTTTCGGGGGTATTTGTTCATATTTTTATCTCGACAGGCTCATAATTCGAAAAAATTGCCTAAATTTGCACCGCAATGGACTATACACTCAACGTCAAGGGTCGTCTGCTGGACTTCGCAGAGCCTCAGGTGATGGGCATCCTGAACGTGACGCCTGACTCGTTCTATGCCGACAGCCGTGCTGCCACGAAGCAGGCTGTGGCCGAACGGGCGCGCCAGATTATAGCCGAGGGCGGCAACATCATCGACGTGGGGGCCTGCTCCACGCGCCCGGACAGCAGCCCCGTGTCACAGGAAGAGGAGACGTCGCGGCTGCGTATGGCCTTACGTATCGTCAGGCAGGAGTTGCCCGATGCCGTCGTGTCCGTCGACACGTTCCGCCCCGATGTGGCCAGTATGGCCGTCGAGGAGTTTGGCGTCGACATCATCAACGACATCAGCGGCGGTTCGGCGGCCATGTTCCGCATGGTGGCCCGTCAGCACGTACCTTATATATTGACCTCACAGCAGCCGACGCTGCGCGACATGCTGCTCGACTTTGCCGAAAAGGTGCAGCAGTTGCGCGACTACGGCCAGCACGACATCATCATCGACCCGGGCTTCGGCTTCGGCAAGTCGCTCGACGAGAACTACGCCGTGCTTCGCCAGCTGGAACAGCTATGGGTGAAGAGCACGTTGTACTTCTGGCCGAGCACGGCGGCTACGAGTTCCTTGGTCGTGGTCTTGCCGTTGGTGCCGGTGATGCCGATGACGGGTATCTGGAACTGGCGGCGGTGCTCGCGTGCCAGCAGTTTGAAGGTCTGGAGGCAGTCGTCGACGGGGATGAGGCGTTCCTGCAGCGGCGGCGCCGCTGCACAGCCGACAGAAGGGGCGTCGACGATGGCGTAGGCGCAGCCCTGCTCGAGGGCCTGCAGTGCGAACTGGTTGCCGTCGAACTTGTCGCCCTTGAGGGCCAGGAAGATGCTGCCCTCAGGACAGTTGCGGCTGTCGGTGGTGATGGTGGGGTGTTGCTGGTAGAGCTTGTAGAGTTGTTTGATGTCCATATTCATTTGCTGTTGTTATTATTCTGTGGTTGAATGGTCGGTGGCGGCGGCACTGCGGTATTCCGACGGCGTCATGCCGAACATCTGCTTGAAGCACTGGCTGAAGTAGCGGGCCGTCTGGAAGCCCACCATGAGCGACACCTGGCTGACGGGCTGCTGCGTGTCGGTGAGCAGGCGCGCTGCCTCCTTCAGGCGGACGCTGCGCAGGAAGTCGTTGGGCGTCAGGCCCAGCATCTGCTGCGTCTTCTTGTAGAGCGAGGCGCGGCTCATGGCCACGTCGCGTGCCAGCTGGTCGACGGTGTAGTCGAGGTTGTCCATGTTCTGGCCGATGGCCTTGAGCATGCGCTCCACGATGGCCTCCTCGTCCTTGTCGGCGGCAATCTTGTGCGGGTCGATGCTGACGGCCTGTGCAAACTGGTGGCGGGCCTCGTCGCGCAATTCGAAGAGGCGGTTCACGCGCTCGTCGTTCTCGCGCTCCAGCTTCTGCCGGCGCCGTTTCAGGTAGAGGGCTATGAGAGCCACCAGGGCCGCCACGGCGACGAGCGCGTAGAGCGTCTTGGCCCACCACGTGAGCCACGCCGGCGGGGTGATGGTCAGTCTGAGCGTCGTCGTGTCGCCCCACTGCCCCTCGGCGTTGGCGGCCTGAGCCTCGAAGGTGTAGCTGCCCGGGGGCAGAGCGGTGTAGTTGGCTGTGGCCCGTCCGCTGCCGTCGCTGCTGGTGTTCCAGTTCTGCTCGATGGGCAGCAGTCGGTAGCGGTAGGCGGTGTGCGATGGTGCGGCGTAGTCGAGTGTCGAGAACTCGAGCGTCAGCTGGTTCTCGGTGTGGCTGAGTGTCAGCGGCGAGCCGTCGGTGCAGCGCGGCTGTCCGTTGGCGCGGCACGCGGTGATGACGACGGCCATCGGCTCGGCCGTGGCGACGAGCGCGTCGGGGTTGAAGACGACGGCCTCGACACCGCCCATGGCGAACACCAGCCGTCCGTCGTTCACGAGGCAGGCGGCGCGCTCCATCATGGGCACCGGCGGCACGCCGTCCTCCACGCCCAGGTTGACCACGGTCGGCGTGACGCGGGCGATGCCGCACGACGTGCCGGCCCACAGGCGGCCACGCCTGTCGGCCACGAGGCTGCGTATGCAGTTGTTGGCCAGTCCGCCGATGCGCTCCACGCTGCCGTCGGTACCTACGCGGAAGAGGCCGTTCTGAGTGCCCACCCAGAGCTGTCCGTCGTCGTCGCGCAGCATGCAGTTGTACTTCGTGGTGTAGCGGGCCACCACGTCGTTGGCCGCAAAGGGTGCCAGCGTGTCGGCCTTGGTGTCGAGCCTGAAGGCCCCGTTCTGGGCGTAGACCACGGTCCAGCGGTCGTCCACGGGGCATGCCCCGACGAAGTGCCGGTAGGCGTCGAGCGCCTTGATGCGACTGTTGAGCGGCGTGAACCGTCGGTCGGCCACGGTGAAGTAGCCCAGCGTCGATAGCGAGTCGCAGAGCAGGTAGCGGCCGTCGGCTATCTGTCGGACGAAGGTCGTGCGGTTGTAGGGCAGTCCCTCCATGTTACGCGTATTATATAAGGTATAGGTGCCGCTTTCCTCGCACTCCAGCCCCTCGGCCTTGCACCGCCAGACGCGGCCCTGTCGGTCGGTGTGGCTGCGTGCAATGCCTATCAGCGGGTCGCTGCCGCTGAGCCGGCCCGCCTTGTTGCGGCGCGGCGGCACGTAGGTGATGCCGTCGTTGCGGGTGCCTATCCAGAGTCCGCCCTGTCGGTCGGCGACGGCGACGCTTAGGCGCCGCGTCAGTCCCAGTGAGTCGACGATGAACTGCTGGCTGGCGGTCAGGCCCGGCGCGGGCGTGGCCGTGGCGGCGAAGCGCTCGGCCTGCTGGCGGTCGGTGTCGTAGCGGAAGCATCGCCGACGCGCGTCGAAGACAAACACGCGGTAGAAGTCGTGCAGCCAGAGCAGCGAGTCGCCCTGCCACTGCTGGCCGTAGCTGTTGACGTAGTGGCCGAGCTGGCAGGCTCGGCTGTAGTCGCAGGCCACGACGTCGAACGTGGCGCCGTTCGAGATGCAGAACACGCCCTCGCAGTTGACGAGCATCTGTCCCTGCGGCAGTTCCACGATCTGTTGCACCTCGCCCGTCGGCAGTCCGTGGGTGGTCGTCCAGTGGCGGTGCGTGGCGCTGGCTGTCAGCGTTGCTGCCAGTGCTGTCAGCAGTGTCGCAAATATTCTCATAAGCATGTGTCGGTTTTTGAAGTTGCGGGCAAAGTTATAGTTTTTTTCAGTAAAAACCGTGTCTTTTGTCTAAAAAGATGTGCGTCAATTGTCTTTTTTCGCGTTTTAGACAATCTTTCGGCCTTTTTCAGACTATACGTACATCACATTCTGGCACAGAATCCGTATCTTTGCACCACGAATCAGAGACAAACGCAATTCAGACAATGACAAAACGCAACAGCACACTCAGAGGACTGCTCGCCGCCACACTCCTGGCCGGCGCGCTGACAGCCGCCGCCGACGGCTACGACACCAGTCGCGGATTCCGTCATCCCGGCGGGCTTCACACGCAAGAGGACTTCGACCGCGTCAAGGCCCAGGTGGCCGGCGGCAACGAGACCGTCTGCCAGGCCCTGCGTGTGCTGCAGTCGGCCGCCTACGCCCAGCCCGGCGTGCAGACCTACCCCGTGGAGTACGTCGTGCGCGGCGGTTCGGGCGAGAACTACCTCAATGCAGCGCGCGGGGCCGCCATGGCCTACCAGAACGCGCTGCGCTGGAAGATCGAGGACAACAGCCAGTGTGCCGATGCCGCCGTCCGCATACTCATGCAGTGGGCACGCACCACGCGCGGCATCACCGGCACCAGCGACCAGTGCCTGGCCGCCGGACTCTACGGCTACCAGTTTGCCCAGGCCGCCGAGCTCATGCGCGACTACGACGGCTGGAGCCGCGACGACTTCGACGAGTTCTGCCAGTGGATGCTCAACGTCTGGTATCGCCCCGCCATCAACTTCCTGCGCTCGCGCAACGGCACGTGGCTCAACAGCGGCAAGTGGTGGCAGGCCCCCGGCCACTACTGGTCGAACTGGGGCCTGTGCAACGCCCTCTGCGTGCTCTCCGTCGGCGTGCTCTGCGACGACGTGTTCATCTACAACCAGGGTCTGTCGTTCATGAAGCACGACCAGGTGGGCTCCTTCCGTGACCCGCGCACTGCCGACCCCATACTGAACGACGGACTGACCGAGTTTCTGGGCAACCTCGTGGTCACCACCCAGGAGAGCGAGCTCGAGACCGGCGCCTACGGCCGCTTAGGACAGATGCAGGAGAGCGGCCGCGACGTGGGCCATCCCGCCATGGCGCTGGGCCTGGCCGTCGACATTGCCCACCTGCTGTGGAACCAGGGCGACGACTTCTTCAGCTACATGGACCACCGCCTGGCCGCCGGCATCGAGTATGTCGCCGCACAGGTGCTCTCCACCGAGGGACTGCCCTGGACCAACTACCATTACGGCTCCTCAGGCTACTACTACAGCGACTCGCGCAGCTGGATCATGACCAGCCCCGTGATGGGCGTACATATACGGCCCTGCTGGGCCACCGTCATCGGCCACTACGAGGGCGTCAAGGGCGTCACCATGCCCTTCTCGCGCCAGGTGGCCGAGCGTATGGGCATCGACGGCGGCGGCAGCGGCTCGACCAGCGGCGGCTACGACCAGCTGGGCTACTCGGTGCTGATGAACACCCGCGACGTGCAGCTCTGCCCCGCCGACCAGGTGCCCACCGAGCTCAGCGGCACCATCGAGCTTGACGGCACCGTGCTCAGCCAGAACGAGCTGGGCGGACTTGTCAACACCTACACCGTCAATAACACCACGTCGGCCGCAGCCACGGGGCAGACCGCCAAGCTGCACCCCTGCCTGCCCGACGGCGAGCAGGACACCGGCCTGTGGCGCTGGGACACCGGCGAGACGACGCGCGACATCAGCGTCAGCACCGACCGCAGCCGCCTCTACCGCGTCACCTATACCAACAGCCGGGGCGTCAGCAGCAGCCAGTGCTTCACGATAGCCGCCATGGGCGACTGCCGGCCCACCCGCTGGTTCACCACCACCGTCACGCTCGACGGCACCGTCGTCGGCGACGACAGCGCCGTCGTGCCCGAGGGCAGCCAGCTGACGCTCACCGTCGGCGGCACCGACTACAGCACGTTGCGCTGGGACGACGGCTCGACCGCCGCCACGCGCACCACGGCACCCCTTGACCGCGACACGTCGTTCGTTGTCACCGTCACCAATCAGGGCGGCTGCGAGATGCAGCAGCGCATCAGCGTGAGCGTCGTCAGCGCCGCCGACCTGTCAGTCACCGACGGCCTGATCTACAGCCTCGACTTCGAGCAGGGCGTGGCACCGGCCACGCTCTGCGGCTCGGCCCAGCGCTGCCAGCTGGCCGACGGCCAGGGCTACGCCGCCTCGACGGGCAGCAGCAAGGGCTACATCGACCTGGGCCCGACACTGGGCACCGAGGTGATGAGCCAGCTCACGGGCGACTACACCCTCTCGCTCGACCTCTGCGTGGGCACCCCCAACCAGCTGGCCAACTACTGCTGGGCCTGGGCCTTCACGGCGGGCAACACGTCGCAGTATGTGGCCATGGTCAACAAGCGGGGCAACGCCGACTGGTACTACGAAATCAAGGACGGCAGCGCCAGCCAGACCTACTCCGCCCGTGGGCTCACCACCGGCGAGTGGCACACGCTGACCGTCGTGCAGCGGCAGTCGGGCAGCATATTCTATATCGACGGCAAGGCCGTCGGCACGGCCACCATCACACTGCTGCCCGCCACCTTCGCCGCCAGCCTGAAGTCCAACTGGCTGGGACGCTCGCCCTACACCGCCGATGCCTATATGGAGAACACCCTCTACGACAACCTGCGCATCTATAACCGCGCACTGCTGCCCAGCGAGGTAGCCATGCTGGCCGACGAGCGGCCCGCCACGGCCACCGTCAGCGAGGTCAGCGTGGGCGACGTCAACGGCGACGGCACGGTCAACGTGGCCGACGTCGCCGCCCTGGTCAGCCTGCTCGCCGACCGGCCCGTCCTCATGCCCGCCGAGGCCGACACCGACGGCGACGGCAACGTCAGCCAGGCCGACCTCGACGCCCTCGTGGGGCGCATCGTGGGGCGAAGATAGAACGACGACATGAGATTTTGTTATTAGTTATTATGGTTAAGTAGTTAGATTGTTGCAGCCAGCTGTCCAGAAGCGTCTGGAAGCTGGCTGTTTTTCGTGTGCGGCGGGTGCAACGTTTGTCTCAGACCCTATGCAACAATTGTCTTTTTGCCGATTTAGACGATAGTTTCTGTAAGTAAAGATAATTACGCCACCACTCTTTCGCGCCGTTGGCGTAACTTTGCACCCGGTTAAACGGAGTGACTAAAACAGTAACGAATAACAATAAATTAATCTTTACAGCGATGAAAAGAAAACGATTACTTTTGACCATGATGCTACTCGTCATGGCGGCCCTCAGCGGAAAGCTCTGGGCGGTGGACCACACCACAGCCAACATGTCGGCTACGGGTTGGGAGCAGATTTCAGCGATGCCCGCCGACGTCAACGACTACTTCTTTGCCATTCGAGAACATTCCACTGGGGCAGGTCTGTCATTGGCTAACCCTGACAATGACAATTATGAGGAACTCATATATGAGGCCTCTGGGAGCTGCGCCCTGCTGACGCTCTGGAAGAACGGCGACTCTTACGTCGTTACCCCTGCCGACACCTATAAAAAGTCTGATGGAGCGACAGACCTGATGCTCCAGACGGAATATAATGCCGCACAGGAATATCAAACCCACGACAACGGCAACGGCGACCTCTCATGGGGCAACATGAACTTCATCTACGACACCGACGCCGCTGCCTGGAAAGTGCAAAACGGGAAATACCCCGACAGTGGTTACTGGGGTAAGTCGAGCGAAACCGACGACATGGTAGCCGCTAATAAGACTGGTGACGACATCGGCCTCTACGACATCTATGCTATCAAGCGTGCGAAATACCTGACGGCGGGTATCACTTCTGCTATTGATATCACCGAGAGCGTGACCAACGCCGGTGCTGAGCGCCGCACGCTGGCAGGCTGGACGCTGAGTGCGACCGACGCTTTTGAGACACAGAGCAATACAGAGCTGAGCAACAAGGTGGGCACACGCTACTTCCAGAAGTGGCAGGCTCAGGCTTCAGGCAACCTCGCCGACCGCTGGATGCAGCAGAAGCTGACGGGCCTGAAGGAGGGTTACTACACCGTCGAGGTAAAGACCAACGTCACGGCTTCAGGTGCGTTCGTCTATGCCAACGAAGCCCAGACGGAGCTGAAGGACAACAGCGGGGGCGTGGCCACCGTAAGAACATACGTCAGCGACGACGGAGAGCTGACCTACGGTGTGAAGCTCGTCGGCTACGAAAGCAACTGGGTGGCCTTCGACGACTTCACGCTCAAATACAGCTACGACATTGAGAGCCTCGCTACCCCCGTGGGCTACTACTACCTGCGCAACAAGGCCACCGGCAAGTTCGTCACCTTCGACGGCTCGTGGGGCACTTACTACAGCATGGGCGAAGGTGGCAAACAGCTGCACCTGACTACCGACGAGGACGGGACCACGCGCATGATGACCACCTACCTCAACGACAAGGACGACGCGACAACCACTGAAGGCGTTAAGAAATACTTCTACAGTCACACCAACAACAAACTGCACGCCTTCAGCGACGGCAACAACACCGAGGGCGGCGAGAAGTGGGTGTTCTACCAGTACCAGGAGGACGGTAAGACCTATTATTACATCAAGAACAACATGACGGGCTACTACCTCTCAAGCGACGAGGACTACACGGACATCACCCGTGGCGGCGGACTGATGAAGCGCTACCTTGAGGGCGACGCCGAGGCATGGGAGCTGGTGACCAAGGCGCAGCTCGTCGGTGAGATGACCGCTGAGGGCGCCTCGTACCCTATGGACGTGACCACCCTGATAGACGAGCCTGACTTCATCGTCGGGTGGAATAACGTCTATAAGGAGTTCTACAGCTGGAAGGTGATGGGAGGCGAGCTGGCCAAATACTCGGACTGGGGAGCTACTGACAGATCAGGAAGGCCAATCAATATCGTTGCTTATTATGCCCAGGATGGCGGCAGGAGCAACGGCAACGGTGCCTACGCCTACAGTCTGGCCGCCGACTTCCCCGACGTGCTGCAGACCATTGAGGACCTGCCGGAGGGCCTCTACGTGGTAGAGTGTCAGGCCGTGTTCCGCGACGGAACGGAGGGTGCAGAGACTACCAGCCCCGCCACTTCGTCGTCACGAACACACGCCTCGCGCCTCAGTGACGGTACCTATGTCAACCGCGCCTACCTCTACGCCAACGCCGACATGGCCGACGAACCGGACGACGCGCGCCTTAAGGCCGACCGCGACTGGATCTACAAGAACGCCCAGATGGTGCCCGTACATGCCGCCCCGGCTGACCTGTTCGCTGCAACGGGCAGCTATAAGCAGGCAGCCGTGCTCGACGCCTTCAAGCAGGGCGACTATACCGTGCAGCTGCCCGTCTACGTCAGCAACGGCAAACTGACCATCGGTATACTTCAGGAAATCGGTATCAACGAGAACCTGCTCGTCTTCGACCGCTTCCGCCTGAAGTACTACGGCACGAACATCAGCGACGCCAAGGCCATCGCCAAGGCCAACCTCAAAAGGCTGCAAGGATATTACAGTGACTATCAGGCCAACGCCGTGACCGCGCGTGAGAAGGCCAAACTCGACGATGCCATCACCGCCATCGAGAACGACTACTCGACGAGCGACGCCGTAGCTAAATATAATAAGGTGGCGCAGGAGTACGGCGAGACCTCCATCAACTGGTATATCTACAACGTGCTGCAGACCGACTACGACCGTGGCGACTACAATACGGTGGCCAAGAGTGGCGACAGGGAGCAGAGCACGGCCCGTTACCCCTTCGTCGATGAGGCCAGTAAGAAGGAGGTGGTGAAGTACTTCGGAGCAGGTAATAATACCAACAACGCAACGAACTACTACAACGACTACGGCGACGCAACCTACTCCGCTGACACTAAATTTGGCAGCAGCGCGAACATGAAGGCCCACGGCACATTAGAAGACCTCAAGGACGCCATCAAAGCCATACGCACTTATGTGGCCGCCAACGCTGAGGCCCGCTACATAGAGGATGACCGGGTGATAGCCGGGAGCATCGAGAACAAAGCCCGCGAGGAGTCGCGCAACGACCGTATGGCCCTGCTCACCGGCAGCAAGGATGCAGTCACCGTCAGCACCGACGGCACACTCTACCCGGCCTACGAAACCAACGCCATGATGTTCGGCAACGACGGAGCCACTGTCACCGCCACCCAACCGCTGAATAAGATTGTGACCAACTCGCGCAGCTGGGCACCCCGCGATGCCTATGGTCACCGCTTCTACGACTACTCCAACTACTACGGAGCTGGGCCGCACACATACAGCCTCACCATCAAGGGCCTGCTCGCTGGTGAATATATCGTCACCGTCAGCGAGAGCCACAACGACAAGCTGACAGAGCTGAAATTCAACGGGACGGTGGGCGAGAACAAACTGTTCGACACCGACAAAGACCTGCACCGCGAGGACGAGTCGGTCTGGCAGACCTACACCCACAGCTGGCAGGACGTGTCGGCACGGGTTACGATCAGCGACAAGTTCGAGGACGTCACGCTCACCTTCACCGGAAGAGGCAGCCGCACGGCCACGATGAACATCACCAACCTGCGCATCTACCGCTTAGAGGACGTGCAGATGCTGCTCTTCGACGAAGACGAGAAGGTACTGGCCAAGAACGGCATGGACATCGGCGATGGTAAAAAAGGCTACCGCTCGGTAAAGGCCATGCTGCGCCGCACGATGACCAAGAACCAGTGGAACACGCTGGTGCTGCCCGTCAACCTCACGGCAGGCCAGGTACTGGCCGGATTCGGCGAGGGCACCATAATGGCCGATATGGACGGCTTCTCAACGGACTACGGCCAGCCCGACAACTGCATACACTTCACCACCATCGACCTGTCGGGCATGGGTAAGGACGACAAGGCTATCGAGGAGGGCAAGGTCTACCTCATCAAGCCCACCGCCGACCCCGCAGTGGCTGCCGGCGAGACGGTGCAGTTTAAGAACAAACACGAGAACCGTCCGACCTACGAGACCATTGGGGGCCCCATCTACTATCTGGACTACGTAGACTATGACGTGACCAAGGATGAGACGAATCCAGCTAATGGCACAAAGGTGCCCCACGCTGCTCCGTCAGTGGTGCAGAATCCCGTGATTGCAGCAAAAGGCAAACAGACAGGCAAGCTGACACTGCAGATGCAGGGCAGCTATGGCAAGACAGTGGTGCCCGTGAACGCCAAGACCGACAAAGGATGGACAAACTACATCTACGCCTTCCAGAAGCAGGAGGATGAAAAAGTCTACTTAGTGGAGCTTGAAAGGGGTAAGACCTACGAAGAGTTCCCAGGCGAGACGGGCCGCCTGTTCAAGGGCTACCGTGGCTGGGTGGTGGCCTCCTACGATGAGACTACCACCGAGGAGACGCCTGCGCGCCAGGCCAACTTCCCCGTGCTGATAGACGAGGGCAACGGCACGGTGACCATCGTGCGCGGCATCGACGGCACCGGTACCTACAGCGAGAAGGCAATTCCCGCCCGTGGCATCTTCGACCTGCAGGGCCGCGCCGTCAGTGCCGACGTCTTCCGCTCGGCCGCCTGCCCCAAGGGACTCTATGTGGTCGATGGCCGTAAGGTCGTCGTGAAGTAAGCAAAAAACAGTGACAACAACGCAAGAAACATTCTGAACATGGAAAAGAAAACATATCAACAGCCCATCGCCCGCGTGGTGGCCCTGACAGCTGTCGTCACCGCCGGTCCTGTAGTCTCGTATCAGTTTGACAAGCGCGCTCACATGCCGTTAGGCGTAGACGACGGCGAAGACGAATTTATGTCGCGAGAGTGGGATGACGACGACTACTGGGACGAGGACGAAGAATAGCCAGCCGGGTGTCGCCGGTAACTTCTCACGGGCAGTGAACGAGCCGTTCACTGCCCGTAATGTCTGAAAAGTGCGTAAAAAAGGCGTTTAGACGATTGTTGCATATCAATTTAGACAATCTTTGCGCTGCTATTCCGTCAGAAAACCGTAATTTTGCACCACGAAATTAATAACTTAAAACCAGGAAGTATGATACATTTACCGAAAATGAAGAGAATCATCATTGCCGCCGTGCTGGCACTCACCACCGCCAGTGCCGGCGCACAGGACGACGACCACCTGAGGCTGCACTTCGACTTCAGCCAGGTGGAGGGAACCAGCGTGAAGGCCGTAGCCGGCGGCGTCACCGCCCGCCTGATGGGCGTGGCCAAGGTCGAAGAGGTGGGCAGCTACCACGTGCTGAACTTAGGCAACACGACGGGCTACCTGAACCTGACCGCCAATACCGGCGCCATCATCAAGACGCTCGGCGACTGCACCGTGTCGGCCTGCTACCGCGTCGACCCCGAGGCCTCGCTCTCGGGCAACGGCTACTTCCTCTGGGCCTTCTCCACGTCGGCGGCCTGCACGCAGACTGAGGGCAAGTACCTGACTTACAGGCTGAACGCCCAGCGGCTGGCCATATCGCCGGGCGGCTACGGCTCGGAGAGCGGCATCGAAATGGGCGACGCCAGCGCCAAGGGGCGCTGGATGCACGTGCTCTACCGCCAGACGGGCCAGCGCGGCGAACTGTTCATCGACGGGCGCCGCGTGGGTCAGAACTCGGCCATGCCCGTGCTCAACCAGATGCTCACCGGCACGCCCGGCACGTGCTGGATAGGACGCGCACCCTTCTCGGGCGACAGCTTCCTGAAACAGACGCTCGTGGCCGACTTCCGCGTCTACGACGTGGCCGTGGCCGACGACGAGGTGGCCCGCCTGGCCGCCGTGGCCACCGACCTGGAGCGGGCCTACCGCTACGGTACGCCCGGCGACCTGACGGCCCTGCAGCAGGCGGTCGGCGAGTGTCGCGCCTTTGTCGGCGGCGACGTGTCGGCCTACGCCCCTAACGCCGTGGCCGAGCTTGCCGACCAGCTGGCCGTGGCCGAGCAGGAGCTGGAGGCCGCCCGCGCCTCGCAGGCACTCATCGACCAGTACGTGGCCGACCTGAAGCGCCTGCTGGCCCAGGTCCGCGCCACCGAGGGCTACCAGAAGAAGCGCGTGTTCGACGCTACCGGCGACCACGGCTTCGTCCACCCCGGCGGCATCGTCTCGCAGCAGGACATCGACCGCGCCAAGCAGTTGCTGACCGCCGGCGACAGCCGCATCAAGCGCGCCTGGGACATCCTCTGTGCCAACGAGTACGCGCAGGCTACGGTTGCCACGTGGCCCGTGGAGACCATCGTCCGCGGCGGCAGCGGCAGCCAGAACTACATGAACGTGGCCCGCGGTGCCGCCATGGCCTACCAGAACGCCCTGCGCTGGAAGATAGGCGGCACAACGGCCAACGCTGACGCCGCCGTGCGCATACTCATGGCCTGGGCGCGCGGCAACCGCTGGGTCAGCGGCGATACTAACCTGTCGCTGGCCGCCGGCATCTACGGCTACGAGCTGGCCAACGCCGCCGAGCTCATGCGCGACTACGAGGGCTGGAGCCGCGACGACTTCGACGAGTTCCGCCGGTACATGATACGCACGTGGTACAACCCCGCCATCGACTTCCTGCGCCGCCGCCACGACACGTGGCTCAACGCCCGCTACAACGTGGGCCAGCGCCCCGGCCACTACTGGTCGAACTGGGGCCTGTGCAACGCCCTCTGCGTGATGTCCATCGGCGTGCTCTGCGACGACGTCCACATGTACAACCAGGGCATGTCGTTCTATAAGTACGACCACGTGGGCACCTTCCGCGACCGCTCGAAGCTGACCACCATCGTCAACGACGGCTGCAACGAGTTTATCGGCAACCTCGTGCCCGTGGTGCTGCCCGACAAGCGCGGACCCCTGGGCTACTTAGGCCAGATGCAGGAGAGCGGGCGCGACCAGGGCCACTCGCTCATGGCGCTGGGCCTGGCCCTCGACATCTGCCAGGTGGGCCTGACGCAGGGCGACGACCTCTACGCCTACATGGACGACCGCATTGCCGCCGGCCTGGAGCACGTGGCAGCGCTCAACTTCGGCGGCGTGGCTGCCGCATCGCTGCCCTGGATCACCTACAACTACGCCGACTGTCGCGGCGTCATGGGCGCCAGCTGGGCACAGACCGGCCCCAACGAGGGCGGCAAGGGCGAGTACCGACCCTACTGGGACCGCGCCATAGGCTACTACGAGGGCTTGCGTGGCGTCAAGCTGCAGTATGCCGAGAAGGCCAGTGCGGCCGTCTGCCCCGACGGTGGCGGCGGTAACTACAGCCAGAACAGCGGCGGCTTCGACCACGTGGGCTTCTCGACGCTCACCAGCTGGCGACCCGCCATCACGGCCGACGAGGCCATCACCCCGCTGCACGGCGACATCGTCTACAAGGGCGAGACGCTGACCAACCAGACCAACCTGGGCGGACTGAAGTACAACTACGACGCCGGACCCACGAAGGCCATACCCGCCGACGGGGCCGACATCACCCTGATTCCCCAGCTGCCTGAGAGCGCCGAGGACAGCGGCCAGTGGCGCTGGAGCACCGGCGAGACCACGCGCCAGCTGACCGTCAAGGCCGACCGCAGCTACATCTACCGCGTCACCTACACCGCGCCGAACGGGCGCCAGAGCCAGCAGGCCTTCGCCATCGCCGTCAGCGGCGACGCCCCCGCCGACCCGATGACCACCAGCGTCGCCATCGACGGTGCCGACGCCGAGGGCGACGGCGAGTTCACCGTGCTCAGCGGCAGCAGCGTCACCCTGACCGCCGGCGCCACTACGGGCTGGACCAATGACTACCTGTGGGACAACGGGCAGAAGACCTCGGCCATCACCATTCCCGCCCTGACCAGCAGCCGCACCTACACCTGCCAGTATGCCAACCAGAGCGGCGCCGTCAGCGAGGCCGCCTTCCGCCTGAACGTTGTCGACGCGCAGCAGTACATCAGCGTGGGCAGCGGCGAGAGCCTGACCGACGAGGTGCAGGTGCTGAAGGGCACGGCGGTGACGCTGCGCCTCGTCGTGCCCGCCACGGCAGTGGGCGCCGACGTGGTGTGGACGGACGGCTCACAGGGCACGGACTACACCATCGACAGCGTAGACGGCGACATGACCGTCACCGCCACCTACAAGGGCAAGGACTATACCTACCACATCGGCGTCAAGGCCACCGACTACAGCTACTACGACCTGCTGACCGCCGACCAGGGCTACAAGCTCGTGACATCGGCCGACGAACTGACGACGCTCGCCGCCGACCACTACTTCGTGCTGGCCAGCGACCAGGGCGACCTGCTCGTAGGACTGGCCGACGCGCCGAAGAACGGCAACAAGGCCCTCTTCTTCCAGACGCCCGCCAACCCCGTGGCCGACCTGGCGAAGCTCTTCACCATCGAGCCTAACGGCGACGCCTACGGCCTGCGCAACGTCGACTACGACGGCCTGCTGCTGCAGACGGAGTGGGACCGCCCCGATCAGCTGCGCACCCACGACCAGCCGATGGCCTGCGAGTGGACACGGCTGCTGATGACCTACAGCGACGGCTCGTGGACGGTGGAGAACGGTAAGTATCCCGGCAACTGGCTGGGCCTGTGGACACCCGCCAACGGCTACCGCGACGGTGAGGAGATAGGCTGCAACAAGACGGGCGACGACATCAGCCGCCTGCAGATATTCGCCATCGAGAAGAAGCGCTTCAACAACGACTACCTCACCGCCCGCCTCACGTCAGAGACCGCTGAGGCCGACGCCACGCCGCTTATTGCCAACCCCCAGTTCACGGGCAACGGCTACGGCTGGACCATGACCGGCTCGTGGGGCAACCAGCGCTACAACGGCGCCGTCGAGGTGTGGCACTCCACGAACTTCCACTACACCCAGACCCTCAGCGGACTGCCCGACGGACTGTACACGCTGACCTGCCAGATGGCTAACGGCGAGGGCCAGAACACGGGCTACGTCTACGCCACGTCGGGCGGCACCACCGTGACGGACGTCGTCAGCCAGAGCGCTGTCGGCAGCAACTTCGACGCCCAGCGCGACCGCATGGCCGCCAATGCCGGCTACGGCCGCCTCACGGTCGACATCGACGTCACCGGCGGCACGCTCACCTTCGGCATACGCGAACCCAGCGCCGGAACGACGTGGCTCGTCTGGGACAACTTCACCCTGACCTACAAGGGTGCCACCGGCACCGCCGTCAGCGAGGTCGCTGCCGACAAGCCCGCCGACGCACACTACTACGACCTGCAGGGACGACGCCTCAGCGCCGCACCGCAGAAAGGCATCTATATCTTCAATGGTAAAAAATACGTCAAATGAGGTACCAAAGAGATATCCACCGCTATGAAACGACTTGTAAGCGTGTTTCCCCTCTGCGTGCTCTTCTCGGCCGTCGGCACGCAGGCACAGACCACGATTGACGCCGACCGCGAACTGGCCTACTGCGCCCGACAGGTAGACAGGGCACTCAGCGGCCTGCAGTCCGCTGACTACCACCAGGCGCCGCGCAATATCCTGGCCGGACAGACCGCCTGGAACTGTCGCCCGGTGAAGGCCGAGGAGTGGTGCTCGGGCTTCTGGCCCGGCATCCTCTGGATGGACTACGGGCTGACGGACAGCACCGCCGTGCGCCGTGCCGCCGAGGGCTACACCGAGGCAGCGGCCGCCATCGTCAGCCGGCCCGTCTACGACCACGACCTGGGCTTCATCGTCATCAACGCCCTGCTGAAGGGCTACGAGGCCACCGGCCTGGAGCGCTACCGGCAGACGGCCCTGCAAGCCGCCGACTCGCTGGCCACCCTATATAATAATAAGGTGGGAACGATGCTGTCGTGGCCGCGCCACGTGAAGGACTACGGCGGCCACAATACCATCATGGACAACATGATGAACCTGGAGCTGCTCTTCTGGGCCGACCGTCAGACGGCAAACCGAAAATCGCAGAGTCGTAAATACTATGACATGGCCGTGCGCCATGCCGACGTGACCATGCAGCACCACTTCCGCCCCGACGGGTCGTGCTACCACGTGGCCGTCTACGACACGCTGACGGGCCGGTTCTTGCGCGGCGTCACCCACCAGGGCTACAGCGACGCGTCGATGTGGAGCCGCGGACAGGCCTGGGCCGTCTACGGCTACACCATGGTCTACCGCTACACCCGCGAGCAGCGCTTCCTGAGGTTTGCGCAGAAGGTGGCCGACGCCTATCTGAAGCGCCTGCAGCAAACGAGCGACGACTGGGTGCCGCTATGGGACATGGACGCCCCGCAGCCAGCACCCAAGGACGCCTCGGCGGCCTGTGTGGTGGCCTCGGCACTGCTTGAGCTCGACGGCTATGCCCCCGGCCGCGACTACCGCAAGGCTGCGGAGCGCATGCTGGCCGACCTGAGCACCGAGCGCTACCAGAGCCGCGAGCGCAACGTCGGCTTCCTGATGCACAGCACGGGCCACCACCCGGCGGGCTCAGAGGTGGACGCCACCATCGTCTATGCCGACTACTACTATATTGAGGCCCTGCAGCGGCTGAAGGCCGCCGACGGCTACCAGATGGCCGGCCCCTACGCCGTGATAGCCCGCGACGGCGACTTCCGCCACACCAAGGCGGGCAGCGAGCGCGACATGAAGGCCGCCCTCGACTTCGCCCAGAAGGGCGACACGGCCCAGGCCCGCCGCATCATCGACGCCTACGGCCGCACGCTGCAGCGCATCGACGGCCACGACGCCCCGCTCTGCCTCATACAGTGCTACTGGCTCGTCCGCGCCATGACGCTCACCGCCCATGCTGACACGGCCATGATACGCCGCGCCATACTGCCCGTCATCAGGCAGTTTGACGCTGACAGTCCCTACGCCAACGGCAACTGGGGGGCCATCGTGAACCGCTGCCGCATGGCCTGCGCCATCGCCCTGGCTGACTCGGCCCTCTACCGCCAGGCCACGGACTACTACCTCGGCGCCTGGGACAACGGCTCGCTGCCGCGCTACATCGGTCCCACAGGCCAGTGTCAGGAGACGGGGCGCGACCAGCAGCACGTGCAGCTCGGTCTGCAGGCCCTTGCCGACGTCTGCGAGATGGCCTGGCAGCAGCCGGGGGAGCAGGGGGCGGCGTGCCCCCATGCCGACCTCTACGGCGCACTCGACAACCGCCTGCTGCGCGGACTGGAGTACACGGCCAAGTACAACCTGGGCCACGACGACGTGCCCTTTGAGACGTGGACCGACTGCACCGGCCTCTACTGCGACTGGACCGAGCCGGGCGCCATGGGCCGCGGCCGCATACGCGACATCTACCGCCAGCCCTACCGCCACTACGTCGGGCGCTGCGGCCTGCAGATGCCCTACACCGAGCGCCTGCTGCAACTGCAGGATAAGGCCGAGCAGGCCGGGACGGTGAAGCGCAACATCGAGGCCGACGAGTTCGCCGTCCGCTCGGCCGAAGGACGCTTGCTACCGAAGGGACGCAAGAAAGGCGTGAAGGAGGGCACGCGGCTGCACCGCGTCTACACCTATCCCGCCCCCGAGGGCGCCCCGCTGAAGCACGACTACGACGTCTACGTGCGGCCCCGCAGCAGCGAGGAGTGGACCCGCATAGATACCTACATGGCTAAGGTGAACGCGCCGACGGCCGACGGACGGCATGCCGTGAGCGAGATATCGTACGCCGTGTTCGACTTCACCGGCGACGTCTTCGTGCGCGTGGTCAGCAACAACAGGAAGTTCAGAAGGGCGCGCATACGCCCCGACTATCGCGGCGTCATAGCCAACGTCGAGAACGACAGCACCGTGCAGTTCCTGCTCTTCCAGCCAGAGAACCTGAGCGTCGAGCTCGACGGCGACATCACCAACAATCTGCTCCTGTTCACCTCCAAACCTGCCGTCAGCAGACAAACAGCCGAGAAAACTGCCAAAACACAGGGCCGTAACTTCCGCTACTACCCACCAGGGCTCTACACGGAAGAGTTAATCAAGGTGCCATCGAATACAACGGTCTATCTCGATGGTGGCAGCTTTTTCTTGGGCTCCTTTGCCATTGAGGATGCTGAGAATGTCAGCATCCTTGGCCGCGGCATCGCCCGTCCGGAAAGCGGCTACGAGGGTTGCCACGTGCACCGCTCGAAGAACGTCGTCATCGACGGGCTCGTGCTCTGCACCTGTCCAGTGGGAGGCAGCGACGGTGTCACCCTGCACGACGTGCGCTGCATATCTCACCCCGCCTGGGGCGACGGCCTGAACGTCTTTGCCAGCAGCAATGTGCTCTACGACCGCGTCTTCTGCCGCACCAGCGACGACTGCACCACGGCCTACGCCACGCGCAAGGGCTTCAGCGGGTCGGCCCGCAACGTCACCATGCGCAACGCCACGCTCTGGGCCGATGTGGCCCACCCCATCTTCATCGGGCTGCACGGCAACCCCGCCGTGGGCGACACCATTGAGAACCTGCGCTACGAGAACATCGACATTCTCTGTCAGGCCGAGCCGCAGGTGGACTATCAGGGCTGTCTGGCCATCAACAGCGGCGACGACAACCTGGTGCGCAACGTCGTGTTCGACAACATCCGCATCGAGGGCATCGCCCGCGGCAGCCTGTTCCACGTGAAGGTGGGCTACAACCAGAAGTACTGCACCGCCCCCGGCCGCGGCGTCGGGAACGTCACGTTCCGCAACGTGCGCTACACCGGTCCCGAGCCTTGCCTTTCGGTCATCAACGGTTACGACGGCAGTCGGCGCGTCAGTGGCGTCACCTTCGAGGGACTGCGCGTGAACGGGCGCCTGCTTTCCGACGACATGGCGGGCAAGCCCCGCTGGTATGCCACGTCGGACTACGTGCCTGCCTTCGTCGGCAACCACGTCGAAAACGTGGTGTTCCGCCCCCTGCAGACGGCAAAATAGGGCTGCGGCCTAAAATTTTGGCCCTTGGCGTTGGTCGTTTCCAATTATTTCCGTAACTTTGCGGCTGATATGGACTATACCATCAATGTCAAGGGCCGCCTGCTCGACCTCTCGCAGCCGCAGGTGATGGGCATCCTGAACGTCACGCCCGACTCGTTCTACGCCGACAGCCGTGCCGCCACGAAGCAGGCTGTGGCCGAGCGGGCGCGCCAGATTATAGCCGAGGGCGGCAACATCATCGACGTCGGCGCATGCTCCACACGGCCTGACAGCACGCCCGTTGCCGAGGAGGAGGAGACCGAGCGTCTGCGCATGGCCCTGCGCATCGTCAGGCAGGAGTTGCCCGATGCCGTCGTGTCCGTCGACACGTTCCGCCCCGAGGTGGCCTGTATGGCCGTCGAGGAGTTTGGCGTCGACATCATCAACGACATCAGCGGCGGTTCGGCGGCCATGTTCCGCATGGTGGCCCGTCAGCACGTACCTTATATATTGACCTCACAGCAGCCGACGCTGCGCGACATGCTGCTCGACTTTGCCGAAAAGGTGCAGCAGTTGCGCGACTACGGCCAGCACGACATCATCATCGACCCGGGCTTCGGCTTCGGCAAGTCGCTCGACGAGAACTACGCCGTGCTTCGCCAGCTGGAACAGCTACAGGTGCTGCAGTTGCCCGTCCTGGTGGGCGTGTCGCGCAAGTCGATGATCTACAAGGTGCTGGACGTAACCCCCGACGAGGCACTCAATGGGACAACGGTGCTCAACACCGTTGCGCTGGCGAAAGGTGCCTCCGTGTTGCGTGTCCACGACGTGCGCCAGGCCGTTGAGTGCGTCCAGTTGTCTAATCGTCTAACCGTCAGATTATGCTCTTCGACATAGGCCTGAAAGATGTCATCGACATCCTGTTGGTAGCGCTGATGCTTTACTACATCTACCGACTGATGCGCGACTCACGTTCACTGAATGTGTTTATCGGCATCCTGGTGTTTGTGGTGGTGTGGGTCTTCGTCTCGCAGGTACTCGAGATGCGCCTCCTGGGAACCATCCTCGACAAGCTGGTCTCGGTGGGTGTCATCGCCCTTATCGTGCTGTTTCAGGAGGACATCCGCAAGGTGCTCTACAATCTTGGCGCCCATCAGCGCATGCGCCGACTGGCCGAGTTCTTCACTTCGAAGAAGACCCGTGAGAAGAAGAAAGGCAGCGTCATGCCCGACATCATGCCCGTGGTCATGGCCTGCATGAACATGAGCCGCGTCAAGGTCGGCGCCCTCATCGTCTTCGAGCGTACCATGCCTTTGGACGATGTCGTCTCGACGGGCGACCGTATTGACGCCAACATCAACCAGCGGCTTATCGAGAACATCTTCTTCAAGAACTCGCCCCTGCACGACGGAGCCATGGTTATTTCCGAGCACCGCATCAAGGCAGCCGGCTGCATCTTGCCAGTGAGCCACGACCTCGACATCCCCAAGGAGTTGGGTCTGCGTCACCGTTCGGCTATGGGCATCTCACAGGAGAGCGACGCTCTGGCCATCGTCGTGAGCGAGGAGACGGGCGCCATCTCCATTGCCGTCCACGGCGAGTTTCGCCTGCGGCTGTCGGCCGAGGAGCTGGAGAGCATCTTGACCAAGACCCTTGGCTGACCCTTTTGGCTGAATAGGTTTTTTTGAGCATTTTTAGCATCTGAAAGTGCTGAGAAGTCGCTTTTTTTTTGTACCTTTGCATCCAAATTGCAAAACAAGAGAAATGACTGACGAATTACAGCAAGAACAAGAGAATTATTCCGCGAGTAATATTCAGGTGCTCGAGGGTTTGGAGG
>JAEEGG010003932.1_pt1 | contig 36519 bp, 35 predicted proteins | sample 9134161 | NCBI WGS metagenome assembly JAEEGG01 (sample SAMN16246543, study PRJNA631951) | gut metagenome | biome: gut microbiome; feature: rumen; material: CR-attached | host: Bos | place: Iran: Karaj | collected 2018-10
GCATTGGCGAGCATCTTTCCGGGAAACTCCTCAGGGTTGATACTCTGGGACTCAGATCCGAGGTGCTGGAGGTAAGACACCGGGATGACTGTGAGGTTTGCGGCAGCGCCCCGACTATCAGAGAGCCTAAGAACTATGACTATGAAGAGCTCTGCGGCCTCAGAGAGGATCCTGCGGAGGAGCCGGTGGCCACTATCGCTCCGGAGGATCTGGCGCGGCGCATCGAGAACGGCGAGCCTCTGACCATTGTTGATGTCAGAGAGCCGCACGAGCGTTCGATTCTGCGCTTCTCGGGGGCCATTGTTATTCCGATAGGACAGCTGGCCCGGAGACAGCGCGAGCTTAATCCGGAGCACGATACCGTGTTTATCTGCAAAGAAGGCAAGCGGAGCATCCTGGCGGTGAAGACCCTGCGGGAGGCCGGCTATGCGGGACCGGCATACAGTCTCAGAGGAGGACTGGATGCCATGAAGGATATTATTCTGTCCAATGAAGGCGGCTGGATCTAAGCCGGCAGATTTGGAGGGAATGAGTTATGAGAAGCAATTTTCTGATTTTTTTAGGAGAATGAAATGTCAGCAGAAAATGTAAACAACAATGGGATTAATGCCCTGGGCGCTCAGGCGGCCTACAATTTGGCCAACGTTACCAAGACCAGACCGCAGTTCGGCTCCCTTACTCCCAAGTGGCTCACCAGATTTCTGGAGTTCAAGGGGCTGGAAACCGGGATTTTCCGGGTGAACCGCGTAGTTGAGGGCGATACTCCTCTGGATGTGCTGTGCAGCCAGACCAAGAAGTCTGACACTATTCCTGAGGGCTATGTAGAGTATGAGACTCAGCCTCGTGAGTACCGGCTTAACTCCATTTCCACCATCATCAATGTCAATACCGCCATTGAGGATGTGTACAGTTCGCCCTATGATCAGGTGCAGGAGCAGCTTTCTCTGGCTGTTGATTCACTGAGAGAGCGTCAGGAGAGCCAGCTTATCAACAATGATGACTACGGCCTTCTCAAGAACGTGGCTGATTCTCAGAGAATTCAGACCAGAAACGGAGCTCCGACCCCGGATGATCTGGATGAGCTCATTACCAAGGTGTGGAAGGAGCCGTCGTTTTTCCTGGCTCACCCGAGAGCTATTGCCGCCTTTGAAAGAGAATGCACCAAGCGCGGTGTTCCTCCGGTGGTTATCAATCAGGCCGGCGGCACCTTTGTAACCTGGCGCGGCATTCCCCTGATCCCCACCGACAAGCTTCTGGTGGACGGTCTTAAGAATCCGGTATCCCAGAGCGGCAAGACCAATATCCTTCTGGTCAGAACCGGCGAAGCCAAGAGAGGCGTTATCGGTCTCTTCCAGGCCGGGCTCAAGAACGAGCATTCCAGAGGCCTTGCGGTACGGTTCCGCGGCATTGACAACAAGGGCGTTGCCTCCTATCTGCTGTCTCTTTACTGCTCCGCTGCCGTTCTTGCTGATGATGCTCTGGCTGTTCTTGAGGATGTAGAGGTTGGCGAATACCATGACTACAACGATTAATGCCGCAGGTTCCCCGGAGGCTCTTTACGGAGTTCCTGCCGCGGCGGAGCTGGAGGCTCTGGCGAATCAGCTGTTCCCTGATTTAATCGGGGAGGCGGCTGTTCCCTCCGGGACAGTTCCGGCCGCGCCGGCAGAGGCTCCGGCAGCAGCGCCTGAGGTTCCCGCCGTCGGTTACGGCATCCCTGCCGGGACGTCCTTTGACTGGGAGCATCCCTTTGCCGCGGCGCCTTCAGGAGCAGAGACCGAGAAGCTTTCTCCCGGCTACGCTCCGGTGGTGCTGTCCGCCAGCGATGCGGCTTCAGGGAAGATTCCGGAGCAGGCAGCGGCTCCCGGCGCCGTTACGCCCCGGGGCAGCAATGACTCCATTCGCATCGGCAGCAAGACATTGGCAGAGATCCGCGGCGATTTTCCGATCCTTGCCGAAAAGGTAAACGGAAACAGTCTGGTATGGCTGGATAACGGCGCTACCACTCAGAGACCGCAGCAGGTAATAGACCGGATCTCCTATTATTACCAGCATGAGAACTCCAATGTGCACCGCGGAGCTCATACTCTGGCAGCCAGATCCACTGATGCTTATGAAAACGCCCGGGACATTGTACGGGATTTTATCGGGGCAGGCTCCTCCAGCGAAATTGTGTTTGTGCGGGGCACCACAGAGGCCATAAACCTGGTGGCCAATGCCTATGTAAAACCGACTTTGAAGCCCGGAGACGAGATCATTGTTTCCATTCTGGAGCATCACGCCAACATTGTGCCGTGGCAGCTTATCGCGCAGAAAACCGGAGCGGTGCTCCGGGTTATCCCCTGCGATGAGACCGGTCAGCTTATTCTGTCTGAGTATGAGAAGCTCTTTACCAGCCGGACAAAGTTTGTGGCAGTAACCCATGTATCCAACGTGCTGGGCACTGTTACTCCGGTGGCTGAGCTTATTGCCGGAGCGCATCGCCACGGGGTGAGAATCCTGATTGACGGAGCGCAGTCCGTGGCTCATATCCCGGTTAATGTCTCGGCTTTGGATGCAGATTTCTTTGTGTTCTCGGGACATAAGATCTACGGTCCTACCGGCATCGGGGTGGTTTACGGGAAGAAGGAGCTTTTAAGAAGCGCCGAGCCCTATCACGGAGGCGGCAATATGATCGCCGATGTTACCTTTGAACGGACTCTCTACAATGATGTGCCCAATAAGTTTGAGGCCGGCACCGGCAGCATTGCCGATGCGGTAGGGCTGGGAGCTGCTCTTTCCTATCTGTCGTCCATCGGGATGCCGTGCGTGCACCGCTGGGAGCATGATCTTCTGCAGTATGCTCTTAAGGAGCTCCGCGGGGTGCCGGGACTTACCCTGGTAGGCACGGCCCGGGACAAGGCTTCTGCTCTGGCCTTCAAGCTTAGTGGCTATTCCGATGACGAGGTGGGGCGGAGACTGGACAGCTTCGGCATTGCCGTGCGTACCGGACATCACTGCGCCCAGCCGGTGCTCAGGAGATTCGGCTATGAGAGCGCGGTGAGACCTACCCTGGGCATCTATAACTCTCCGGAGGATATCGATGCTTTGGTTCGGGCTCTGAGGTCTTTCGCCTGACAGAGGCTCCGGACGGCATGCCGTCCGGGGTTTTCAAGGGCTTTCAGGGAAAGATGACATGAAGACCGAATACAACGTGGATGAGATCCGGAAGCTGGTGCAGGGGATCATTGCCGATATCGACGGCACCAAGAATATTGACGATATCGATTTTTTTCACAAGCCGGACAAAGCAGAGGTAAGGGAAATCATCGATAACCTTTTCCGCATTGTTTATCCCGGCTATTTCAGGGATCGCTCCTTCAAGATTTACAATCCGGAGCATGGCTTTGCCGTAATTCTGGAGGACGTTTTTTACCATCTTAACAAGCAGGTGGCGCAGGCTTTGGATTTTTGCCGGCTTCGGGGCGTTATGACCGGGGAGGAGCGGGCCCGGGAAGCTTACCGCATTACCCGGGAATTTATGAGACGCCTTCCCGCCATACGCCGTCTGGCGGAAACGGATCTTCTGGCCGCCTATGACGGGGATCCGGCGGCCGGGTGCCTGGAGGAGATTATTCTGGCCTATCCCGGACTTATGGCCAGCACCGTATACCGCCTGGCTCATGAGCTTTATCTTCTGAGGGTTCCGGTGCTGCCCCGGCTCATGACGGAGTACGCCCATGCCGAAACCGGTATTGATATTCATCCGGGAGCTGTTATCGGGAGAAGCTTTTTTATTGATCACGGCACCGGCATTGTTATCGGGGAAACGGCGATAATCGGCCAGAATGTGAAGATCTATCAGGGGGTTACCTTGGGAGCCATTTCCACCCGGGGCGGGCAGAAGCTTTCGGGAAAAAAGAGGCATCCCACCATCGGCGACAATGTGACCATTTATGCCGGTGCTTCCATTCTGGGCGGGGAAACGGTAATCGGCGCCAACTCCATTATTGGTGGAAATACCTTCATTACCTCATCGGTGCCGGCCGATACCCGGGTGACGGTAAAGAATCCCGAAATGGAATACCGTTCTCAGGACAGCCGCCGTCGGAAGGAGGAGGTAAAGCCCGGGGATGAGTGGTGCTATGTGATTTAGCTTTTTTGTTACTTTTGATACTAATGATGTTGTTTACAGAGGAGAACCGCAAATGATAATAACTGTGGCAGGAAAAAGAAAGGAAGTAGCTGCGGGAACTACCGTGGCAGAGCTCATTAAAATTGAAAATGTGGAAACCCCGCAGTATGTGACCGTAGCGGTAAACGGCGAGTTTATCAAGTCTGATACCTTTGACGCTCATGTGCTTAATGAAGGGGATGAGGTGGAGTTTCTGTATTTCATGGGAGGCGGACAGTAATGGCCTTTACAAATGAACAGCTGGAGCGTTATTCCCGGCACATTATTCTCAAGGAGATCGGCGCCAAGGGCCAGAAGAAGCTTCTGGGAGCGAAGGTGCTGATTATCGGCGCCGGGGGTTTAGGCTCTCCTGCCGCTCTCTATCTTGCAGCGGCCGGCGTGGGCACTATCGGCATTGTTGACGCTGATACGGTGGATCTCTCCAATTTGCAGCGGCAGGTAATTCATACCACGGCCGATGTCGGCAAAAGGAAGGCGGAATCTGCAGCAGAGACCATGAGGGCCATAAATCCGGACGTTAAGGTTAATACCTATTACACCTTTGTGAACAGCTCTAACATTCTGGATCTCATCAAAGATTATGACTTTGTCATTGACGGCACGGACAATTTTCCGGCCAAGTTCCTGATAAACGATGCCTGCGTCATAGCCAAAAAGCCCTTCAGCCATGCCGGCATTATCAGATTCAAGGGGCAGCTCACCACGGTGATCCCGGGACAGAGCCCTTGCTATCGCTGCATCTTCAAGGAGCCGCCTCCCAAGGATGCGGTGCCTACCTGCCGGCAGGCGGGGGTTATCGGGGCCATGGGCGGGGTTATCGGATCCCTTCAGGCCATGGAGGCCATTAAGTATATTACCGGGGTAGGGGAGCTTCTTACCGGTTATCTCCTGACCTATGACGCGCTCACCATGGAGTTTCATAAGATCAAGCTGCCGTCCCGGGGCGCCGGCTGCGCTGTCTGCTCCGAGAATCCGGTGATTACCGAGCTTCATGATTATGAGCAGGCTGTCTGCGAATTAAAGCAGCATTGATTTCGGGTGGCGTATGAAGATAACCATGCTTAGGGCCGACTTTGACAGGATTTACCGGCATGCTCTCGCGGAAAGTCCCCGGGAGGCCTGCGGGCTTCTGGCCGGCATTGATAGTCCGGATGGTGTCCGGGAGATCAGAAAAGTGTATCTCCTGACCAATACGGATCATGCGGAGGAACACTTTTCCATTGACCCCCGGGAGCAGCTTGCGGCCATTAAGGATATGCGAGCAGCCGGACTTGCCCCTCTGGGGAACTGGCATTCCCATCCCGCAAGTCCCTCCCGGCCTTCAGAGGAGGATATCAGACTGGCCAATGATCCCCGGGCCAGCTATCTCATCCTTTCCCTGGCGGAGCAGGATCATCCGGTGCTGAACGGATTCCATATTGAAGGGGCCCAGGGAAGCAGAACCGTAAGAAAGGAAGATCTTGTTATTCTTGAGGAGACTGAAAACCATGACTGATGCAAACATTACCGCGGATGACAAAATTGACATCACCGATGTAAACTGCCCCATTACCTTTGTAAAAACCAAGGTGGCTCTGGATGAGCTTGATGACGGACAGATTCTGGAGGTGCGGCTTAACAGCGGCGAACCCGCCGAGAATGTTCCCAGAAGCGTGAAGGAGGAGGGCCATAAAATTCTGGCTTTCCGGGAAAACGGCGACGGCACCTTCGAGCTTTTTATTCAGAAGGTCGGAGATTAAAGGGACGCCGGGCCAGACCCGGCCGCGCTGAAAAAGACGTTTTTGCCGGGCGCTGTAAGCCCGGTTTTTTATCGGGACGGGCCGGATCCCGGGGACTTCGGTCTGATTCCCGAATTTGTTGTTTTTTAGGGATGGAGACATTATAATCAGAAGTCAGGAAGGAGCGGTTTAATGTATCTGCTGCTGTACTTGCTGTAATGACGCCTCTCGTTTCCTGTCAGATTTTTAAGATGACTGCCTCATGCAGTCTTTTTTATAACCTCCATAAGGACTTACATATAATGGCTAAGATCACTAAGGTAATTGGTCGTGAAATTGTTGATTCACGTGGTAATCCTACTGTAGAAGCTGATGTTTATCTTGATGACGGCTCCATGGGCCGCGCTGCAGTTCCTTCAGGAGCTTCCACCGGTGTTCGCGAAGCTCTCGAGCTCCGTGACGGAGACAAGAGCCGTTTTGGCGGCAAGGGTGTTCTTACCGCTGTTAAGAATGTTAACGAGATCCTGGGACCGGCCATTGTAGGCATGGATCCTGTTGATCAGCGCGCTGTTGACAATGTTATGCTGGCCAAGGACGGCGATCCCTTCAAGAAGAACCTCGGCGCCAATGCCATTCTCGCCATTTCCCTGGCTGTAGCTAAGGCCGCCGCTCAGTCCAAGAAGGTTCCTCTCTATGAGCACATTTCCGACCTCAACGGCACTCACGGCGTTTACTCCATGCCTCTCCCGATGATGAACATCATCAACGGCGGCGCTCACGCTGCCTGGTCCATGGACATGCAGGAATTCATGATTCAGCCTGTTGGCGCCAAGACCGTTAAGGAAGCCATCCGCATGGGCGCTGAAATTTTCCACGAGCTCGCCAAGGTACTCAAGGCTCTTGGTCAGCCCACCACTGTAGGCGACGAAGGCGGCTATGCTCCTAAGCTCGCCGGCACCGCCAAGGCTATGGCTGCCATCAAGGAAGCTGTGGAGAAGGCTGGCTACAAGTTCGGCGAGGACGTTACCCTGGCTATGGACTGCGCTTCCTCCGAGTTCTATGACGCTGAAGCCAAGCTTTACAGAATGAAGGCTGAGGGCAAGGATTTCACCTCCAATCAGCTGGCTGACTTCCTGGCTGATCTCTGCGATCAGTATCCTATCATCTCCATCGAAGACGGCCAGGCCGAAGGCGACTGGGACGGCTGGAAGTATCTTACCGACAAGATCGGCGGCAGATGCCAGCTGGTAGGCGACGACCTCTTCGTAACCAATCCTTCCATCCTCAAGGAAGGCATTGAGAAGGGCATTGCCAACTCCATCCTCATCAAGGTTAACCAGATCGGCTCTCTTTCTGAGACTCTTGACGCCATCCAGATGGCTCACAAGGCCGGCTACACCGCTATCGTTTCTCACCGTTCCGGCGAGACCGAGGACTGCACCATTGCCGACATCGCCGTTGGTACCGCTGCCGGCCAGATCAAGACCGGTTCCCTGAGCCGTTCTGACCGTATGGCCAAGTACAACCAGCTGATCCGCATCGAGGAAGAGCTCGGTTCTGAAAAGGCTCCTTATGCCGGCCGCAAGGCAGTTAAGGGCCAGTAATCCGCGGCTTCGCTGAGTTTTTCAGAAAGCTGACATAAAAGCTAAGAAAGGCGCCTTCGGGCGTCTTTTTTTGCGTCCGGAGATCAGCTTCTGTTCTTTTGTAAAGCCCGGTCCGGCGCCTGCAGCGGACGGCTAATCAGCGGGATCTCCGCCCCTGTCATGTTCAAACTGAGCGGCATGGATTATAATATTCCCGGTCTTTCAGGGTGATGCTATGCGCTACATTAATGTCATTTTAATTCTGGTTATTATCTATCTCGGGCACACGCTGGTGCACGGCCCCAATGGTCTCAGACGCTACCAGGAGGTGACCGCCGAGCTTCGTCAGGCGAAGGAATATACCCGGAATCTGGAGGAGCGCAATCTCATGATGAAGGTTGACATTGAATCCCTGAAAAAAACTGACGGCTCTCCCACGGTGGAGAATCTGGCCCGCTCCAATCTGGGCATGATAAAGTCCGGAGAGGTGTTTTACCGGGTAATTTTTCCCAGCCGGCAGGAGGCCTCCGGAAAATAAATGTCTGACATGATTGACGTGGTTATCCCCGCTGCCGGTGTCGGGAAGCGCATGCAGTCCCGCTGTCCCAAGCAGTATCTTCCTTTTGCCTCCAGCACCATCCTGGAGGAAACCCTGAAGCGCATTTTCCGGTTTTCAGCGCTGGGCCGGGTCATTCTGGCTCTGAGTCCGGAGGATCAGTATTTTCAGGATACCGGGCTTTACGGCGATCCCCGCATTGTAACGGTGCCCGGCGGAAAAGAGAGGGGGGACAGCGTGCTTTCCGGGCTTCGGGCAGCCGCCTCGGAATATGTCATGGTTCACGATGCGGCGCGGCCGTGCATTATGATGGCAGATCTGGAAAGACTCCGGGATCTGGCCATGAATGACAACGGCGGCATTCTGGCGGTAAGAATTCCCGACACGGTAAAGCGCGGCGACAGTGAAAACCGCATCACGGGCACCGTGCCCCGGGCCGGACTCTGGCGGGCTCTTACCCCGCAGCTTTTTAAAAGAGATCTTCTGATAACCGCTTATGAAAAGGCCGCCGCCTCTGGCATGACGCTGACGGATGAGGCCTCGGCCATGGAATTTTTGGGCTATCACCCCCTGCTGGTGCCGGGCTCCAGCCTTAACATTAAGATTACCGAGCCTCAGGATCTGGCCCTGGGGACGCTTTTTTACCGGGAAATGGACTAAGAGGGAAGCAGCATGATATTCAGAGTCGGACATGGTTTTGATGTGCATAAGTTCGGCGGCGCAGGGCCGGTTACCCTGGGCGGAGTAAAGATTCCTTATGAAACGGGCCTTATCGCTCATTCAGACGGCGACGTGGTTCTTCATGCCCTTACGGATGCTCTTCTGGGAGCCGCTGCTCTTGGCGACATCGGCCGGCTTTATCCGGACAATGATGACCGGTTTTTGAACATTGACAGCAGAATTCTCCTCCGGGATGCCTGGAAAAGGGTGCAGGATCTGGGCTGGAAAATCAGCAACGCGGATATCACTATTATGGCCCAGGTCCCGAAAATCGCCCCTTATGAGCATGAAATGCGGGTCAATATCGCTCAGGATTTGGGCCTTGATATGGATGCTGTGAACGTCAAGGCCACCACCACCGAGAAGCTGGGCTTTACCGGAAGAAAGGAAGGCATTGCCGTTACCGCCGTGACGCTCATTTACAGGGATTAAAGGATTTAGTCAGGACGTTATGAGAATTCTCATAAGCAATGATGACGGAGTTTATGCCGAGGGAATTTCCCGGCTTTATGACGCGGTTTCCGCGGAATACCCCGATACCTTTGTGGTGGCTCCGGATCGGAACCAGAGCGCTGCCAGTCATTCCCTTACTCTGGACTATCCCCTCCGGACGCAGGAAATTTTAAAAAAGAACTTCACGGCGGTAAGAGGCACTCCCACAGACAGCGTCTACCTGGCCCTGAATTCTCTCCTGAAGCCCCGGCCGGACGTGGTGGTTTCCGGCATCAACGAGGGGGCCAATCTGGGGGATGACGTCATCTATTCAGGCACCGTGGCCGCAGCCATGGAGGGCCGGGGCTGCCGGTATCCGGCTCTGGCGGTTTCTCTCTGCGGCTCCCGCCATTACGATACGGCAGCCGCCTTTGTGATGAGGATTCTCCGTAAAATAGAGGAAACTCCGCTTCCCGGACAGCAGATCCTGAATGTGAACGTTCCGGATTTGCCGCTGTCTGAAATAAAGGGGATGATGGTAACCCGGCTGGGCCGCCGCCAGAATGCCGAGAGCATTATCGAAGCCCGGGATCTCCGCGGCGTTCCCATTTACTGGGTGGGGCCGCAGGGAAAACCGGTGGACAGGGAGCGGGACACAGATTTCTGGGCGGTTGAGCACGGCTATGTCTCGGTAACGCCCCTCCATATTGATTTAACGGCGTACAACAGTCTTGACGATCTCACGGGCTGGGCTGATATGGTATGACACGAGGCCTATGAAGTTATTTACCGGTATCTATGATTATTGCATAAACCTGTCAAAGCACCGTCTGGCACCGGTTTTTCTGACGGGAAACAGCTTTATTGAATCCATTTTCTGGCCGATCCCCGTGGACATTATGCTGGCTCCCATGTGTCTGGCCCGGCCGGAGCGGGCTCTTCACTATGCCTTTCTGGCCACCGCGGCCTCCGTTATGGGGGCGGTTTTGGGGTACGGCATCGGATATTATCTTTACGATCCCTGGATTCAGGATCTCGTGGCGCGGTTTAATTATCAGGAGACCTTCAGCCGGGCCTCCGGATATCTGCAAAGCTATGGCGTGGCGTTTATTGTTATCGGTTCCTTTACGCCGCTCCCCTACAAAATTGTGGCCATCTCAGCCGGTCTTATTGCCTCCCAGCAGGTCAGCATGGGACTGGGGGCCGGGCAGCTCCATCTGATACCGTTTATTCTGGTATCCTTTGCGGGCCGGGGACTGAGATTTTTTCTGATTGCCGCGGTTATCAAAATCGGCGGCGCCAAGATGGAGCAGAAGCTCCGGCGCTACATTGACATCATAGGCTGGGTGACTCTGGTTATTCTGACGGCGGTTTTCGGCTATTACATGCTGCAGGACTGAATTGCAAAGGACTGAATAATGCTGCGCAAATCTGTATTTTTGGTTAAGACGGGACTCCTGGCGGGACTTATGGCATTGTCCCTGGGGGCCTGTACCACGTATACCGGCACCGGTTATTCAGCCGGGGATCTTACCGGAGACACTGCCGGTTCCGCCCGGGGGGTGAACGGCGTCTATACCGTGCGCGCCGGGGATACCCTGCATTCCGTGGCCTTTGCCAATAACATCGACCTGAAGCTCCTGGCGTATATCAACGATATTAAGAAGCCCTACAATATCAACAAGGGTCAAAGGCTGATTCTGGATCCCGCCCGAGTGGGAGTGAGAACCCACAGGGTGCAGAAAAACGATACGGTTTACGCACTTTCCCGGAAATTCGGCATTCCCATGAAGGATCTGGTCAGCATTAATGACATTGATTCCAATTACACGATTATGGTGGGACAGCTTCTGGCGGTGAGCCGCAAAAGCAAAAATCCGGTGCCGGTTGCCGCTTCCGGAAGCGGCAGCGCATCTTCCCGGAACACCGCGCCCACGGTCATAAGCACTGCTCAAAAACCGGATTCCGGCCGGGTTAACACTCCCGCTCAGAAGCCGGTAACTCCCGTAAATACTCCTGCAGCTTCTGCTTCCCGGGGAGACAATGCTCCGGATATGACAGTTTCCGGCAGCCGGAATAAGAAGGAAAACACCCGGGCTGTGGATGATGTCCGGATTCCGGCCCAGGCCCGGGGCAGCGTCAGCTGGAAGTGGCCGGTTCAGGGCCGCATTATCGAAGGCTTTTCCAATTCGGAGCATGGTAATAAGGGCATCGACATTTCCGGAGCCCGGGGATCTGATATCAAAGCCGCCTCCGGAGGCAAGGTGGTGTATGCCGGAAATGCCCTCAGAGGCTACGGGAACCTGATAATCCTGAGCCATAACGACGATTTTCTGTCCGCCTATGCCCATAACGATTCCATTCTGGTGCGGGAGGGGCAGCAGGTGTCCCGGGGGCAGGTAATTGCCAAAATGGGGGATTCCGAGGCCAAGTCCGTGAGATTGCATTTTGAGATCCGCTACCGGGGACAGACGGTAAATCCCATGAAGTATCTGCCTCAGGGCCGGAAGTAGCAGACTGCAGCGTCCCAGGTTCTGAAAACAGCGTGCCGTCAGGAATCCGCTTACCGGTTTCTGACGGCGCTGATTTTTTCCTTTCTTAATTTCCTGTCAGCTCCGGGAGCCTTCAGAGGTAAGAGACTTCCTCCGTAAGATCATAAATGAGGTTCAGAGCTTCCCGGGCGGTCAGGGTGTCCGGCTTTACCTTTTTAAGGGTGGCAATGATCTTCTGGTACTCCTCGGGAATTGTCGGAGTTTCGGGCGCGGCAACGTTTTCCGGTTCTGCCGCTGCCGTGCCTTTGATCTTCCCAGCCAGCATTTTCATGCGCTTCCGGGCGGTCTGGATAACCTTTTTGGGGATGCCGGCCAGCTGCGCGACTTCAATGCCGTAGGAGCTCGTGGCCGGGCCGGGCTCCGCATTGTGGAGGAACACCACGGTTTCGCCGGATTTCACGGCGGAAAAGTGCATGTTCCGGACATTTTTGATTTCCGCAGGAAGCTCGGTAAGCTCAAAATAATGGGTGGAAAACATGGTATAGGAGCGGTTGCCGTCTGCCAGCTGCTCTGCCGCCGCCCAGGCCAGGGCCATGCCGTCATAGGTGCTGGTGCCGCGGCCGATTTCATCCATGAGCACCAGACTGTCTCTGGTGGCATTATGGAGAATATTCGCGGTTTCCGTCATTTCCACCATGAAGGTGGAACGGCCGGAGGCCAGATCATCGCTGGCTCCGATTCTGGTGAATATTCTGTCGATGTCGGGGATCACCGCCTTTTCCGCCGGGACGAAGGATCCGCACCAGGCCATCAGCGCGATGATGGCGCATTGCCTCATATAAGTGGACTTGCCTCCCATGTTAGGGCCGGTAATGAGCAGAAGCTGATGATCTCCGGCAATGGAGATATCGTTGGGAATGAACCGGGAGGAGCTCACCTGTTCGATTACCGGATGGCGTCCCTTTACAATGGAGATTTCCCGGGCGGAGGTGAATTCCGGGCGGGTATAGCCGTTTTCCAGCGCCGCCTCCGCCAGTCCCGCCAGCATGTCGATATAGGAGAGATGGCAGGAGAGATCCTGAAGATCCATGAGATGGGGCAGAAGCCGGGCGATAAGTTCATCATAAAGCTGTTTTTCCAGAGCCAGAGCCCGGCTCTGGGCGGTCAGGGCGGTTTCCTCGAATTCCTTGAGCTCCTGGGTGATGTAGCGTTCATTGTTTTTCAGGGTCTGCCTTCTGATGTAATCTGAGGGCAGGGCGTTCTGGCCGGCCTGAGCCCGGGAAATTTCAATATAGTAACCGGAAACCTTGTTGTAGCCTACCTTGAGGGTGCTGATCCCGGTGCGGCTTCTTTCCCGGTTCTCCACCTCCTTAAGATAATCATCAGCTCCGGAGGACATGCTGCGGAGCTTGTCCAGTTCCGGAGAGTAGCCGGAGGCGATGACGCCGCCGTCTCTGATTACCGCCGGCGGGATATCGCAGACGGCTCTTTCCAGAAGATCCCGGACATCCGGCAGGAGGGGGAGCTTTTCCTGAAATTTCCCCAGCTTGCCCCCGGCGGAGTTCAGAAGCTCCCGGATATGGGGCGTTACCTGAAGAGCAGTGCGGATCTTGGCGAGATCCCGGGGCCGGACGTTGCTGAGAGCCAGTCTTGCGGTCACTCTTTCCAGATCGCCGATTTCCCGGAGACAGTCCCGGAGCGTATCGGCCTGAGAGAACTGCTGGATTTCGGAAATAAGATCCAGCTTTTTTTCTGCTTCTTCCCGGGAGCGTACCGGGTTCAGCAGGGAGCGCTGCAGAAGCCGGGATCCCATGGGAGTAGAGGTGCGATCCAGCACGGCCAGGAGGGTATGCTCCTGCCCGCCCTGAAGATTCTCGGTAATCTCCAGATTTCTCTGGGTGCAGGCATCCAGCACCATATGGGTGCTTTTGCTTTCCAGACGGAGAGAGCGGATATTGAGGAGGGCGGTTTTCTGGGTTTCCCGGACGTAGCTTAAGAGAGCTCCGGCGGGGCAGAGACCGATGGTGACGCCGTCCAGCCCGAAACCCGAGAGCTCCCGGGTATGAAAGTGTGAGGTCAGGATGCGGCGGCAGGTTTCAAAGTCAAATTCCCACACCGGACGTCTTCTGAGGCCCTTGAATTCGGAAATGGCATCCAGGGAGCGCACGTCCTCCGCATACAGGAGCTCCGCCGGCTTCAGCCGTTCCAGCACGGCCAGAATGCCGTTTATGTCATCGCTTTCCAGGCAGCAGAAGTCTCCGGTGGAGAGGTTGAGGTAGCTTAGTCCGAAGGCGAACTGATCGCTGGCCAGACAGGCGATGACGTTATCCTGCTTTTCCTTGAGGAGGGCTTCATCGGTGACGGTGCCGGGGGTGATAATTCTGGTGACCTTTCTTTCCACCGGGCCCTTGGCGGTGGCCGGATCGCCGATCTGCTCGCAGATAACGGCGCTTTCTCCCTTTTCCACCAGGCGGGCGAGGTAGGAATCCACGGCATGATAGGGCACCCCGGCCATGGGTATGGGCTGACCGTTCATGAAGCCTCTTTTGGTGAGGGTGATGTCCAGAAGCTCGGAGGCTCTTCTGGCATCATCAAAGAACATTTCGTAAAAGTCCCCCAGTCTGTAGAAGAGCAGGGTGTCCGGGTATTGTTTTTTGAAGGAAAGATACTGCTGCATCAGCGGGGTGATGCCGTTATTGACTGATTCTGCCATTTTCTGATACTGATATTCTGATTTCTGTTTAATAAGACGGGGTTTAGTTTATCATATTGGCCCGTTAAAGCATAAGCGGGAGCATAGGAGGGGGAGTAATGACTTTTTCTGAAAATGACGGGATCGGCGAAGACGGGGTTTTCCGGCTGGCCGCCGCCACCGGAGCGGAACTGAAAAGACTGGGGCTTCTGGCGGTCACCGCGGAGTCCTGCACCGGCGGGCTTATCAGCGCGGCCTTTACCGCAGTTCCGGGATCCTCGGAGTGGTTTGACCGGGCCTTTGTTACCTACAGCAATGCGGCTAAAACGGAAATGCTGGGGGTGCGGGAGGATACTTTGCGGGAGCGCGGAGCCGTGAGCGAGGAAACCGTCCGGGAAATGAGTCTGGGAGCGCTCCGGCATTCCCGGGGCGATATTGCGGTGGCGGTAAGCGGCATTGCCGGTCCCGGCGGCGGCACGCCGGAGAAGCCGGTGGGCACTGTTTATCTTTCCTGGGCTTTTCGGGGAGAGGTTTTTGAAACCTTCCGGGCGGCGTTTTCCGGGGATCGGGAAGCGGTCAGAAAACAGACAGTGATAAAAGCACTTTCTGTTATTTTGGAATTTTGTAGAAACAAAGATAAAAAATAATTTGCAAGCTTAGTAAAATTATGTATAATCTCCGCAAAGTTTAATGCTTTGATTTTCGGAGAAAGCTCCCTTTTGCGGGTTATCTTTGTGATATCAGGCATGGAACAGCTCAGGAAAATGCCCTCCGGCGTCAGACTGGCGCCTCCGGGTGCTATAATGCCGGAGCATTTCAGAGGTTCAGGTTTACCGGATGGTTTACTGAAGGCCGTGAATTTTAAGTTTTTTAGCTAGATAAAGTAAGGAAATAAGTATGGCAGCTAAAGAAAAGGACGAAGAGAAGAACAGTAAGGCAAAGGCACTTCAGGCTGCGATGGATCAGATTGAAAAGCAGTTTGGCAAGGGCGCGATCATGCTTCTGGGCGAGAACAAGCACATGAGCGACATTGAAGCGATTTCCACCGGCTCTCTTTCTCTTGACATTGCTTTGGGCATCGGCGGTCTTCCTCTGGGAAGAATCGTGGAGATTTACGGACCGGAATCCTCCGGCAAGACCACTCTCACTCTTGAGGTGATTGCCCAGGCTCAGAAGAAGGGCAAGACCTGTGCCTTCATTGATGCCGAGCACGCTCTGGATCCGGTATATGCCGCCCGTCTGGGAGTGGATGTGAATTCTCTTCTGGTATCGCAGCCCGATACCGGCGAGCAGGCTCTGGAAATCTGCGACATGCTGGTAAGATCCGGCGGCGTGGACGTGATTGTGGTGGATTCGGTAGCCGCGCTGGTGCCCAAGGCCGAAATCGAGGGCGATATGGGTGAATCCCATGTCGGTCTCCAGGCCCGTCTCATGTCCCAGGCGCTCCGTAAGCTCACCGGCAATCTGCAGCAGGCTAACTGCATGTGCATCTTCATCAACCAGCTCCGCATGAAGATCGGGGTGATGTTCGGCAATCCGGAAACCACCACCGGCGGCAATGCTCTTAAGTACTATGCCTCCGTGCGTCTGGACATCAGAAAGGGGACGCCTATCAAGACTAAGGATGGCGATGTTCTGGGGAATGAAACCAAGGTTAAGGTGGTTAAGAACAAGGTAGCGCCTCCCTTCAAGGCAGCCGAATTTCAGATCCTTTACAACAAGGGCATCAGCAAGGGCAGCGAAATTGTGGATCTGGGCGTTAAGATCAAGGCCATTGTCAAGTCCGGCGCCTGGTTCTCCTATAACGGCGAAAAGATCGGCCAGGGCAAGAGCAATGTGATTGACTACCTGGCAGAGCATCCTGAGGTCAGCGATGAAATCGAGGCTAAGATCCGGGAGTTCTACAGCAACAAGGATGATTACAATGCCACCGCCGATGTGGGGGGCGAGGTATTCTCCGAGGACGCATCCGGGCCAGATGACATCGAGGTGGCTCCGGAGTTTGAAAAGGTGGAAATTCCCGAGGATCTGTAACATAGGCCGGGATTTTACGGGATAATACCGGAAAACGCAGGGCATCAGAATTCGTTCTGGTGCCTTTTCCGTATCCGGATTGTGATAAATAGCGAAAAAGCGGGTTTTTCCGGTCAGTGAGGGAGGAGTTATGACAGATGCCGCTTATGACAAGGATATTGATAACGGGCCTGATAACGGAAGTGACGCCGCTTTAGCGCGAGCCATGTATGCCGCGGCCGTTAACATGCTGGCTCTCCGGGAGCATTCGGAAAAGGAGCTCCGGGACAAGCTTGTCAGAAAATTTGCCAGTCGGACGGCTTTGGATGAGGTGATTTCAAGGCTTATTGCCCAGGGGTATCTCTCCGACAGCCGCTTTGCGGAAACGGCCGTGCGGCACTATGCCGGGAAGGGCTACGGCCCCGGGCGGATCCGGATGGAGCTTCGGAAACGGGGGGTTAACCCGGAGGAGCAGGAGGCCGTTCAGAATCTCAGCGCGGAGGATTTTATCGCCCGGGCCCGGGATCTCGCCGCGCGGAAATACGGCAGCATTGCGGAGATGGATTTTAAGCAGAAAAGAAGGGCCCTGGCCTTTCTGGCCCGCCGGGGGTTTTCCGGAGAACAGTGCCTCCGGGCGCTCAGCATGTCAGACGACGATTTCGGGGCGGATATGTAACGGGCTTTTATGTGCTCCTTACTATAATTTGCCCCCTCATAATGCTATAATTTCAGGGATTTTTTCGGGAGCCCAAGGGTTTCCGAAGCCGTGCCTTTCGCCGGGGACAGGTCTGTTCCGGGCGGGGCGACGATATATTGATAAAGGTTTTTTGTATGTACATGACAACCTCTGAGATCCGCTCCGCGTTTCTCGATTATTTCCGGTCGCAGGGACATGAGGCAGTGCGTTCCAGCTCTCTGGTGCCGGTGAACGATCCGACACTGCTGTTCACCAATGCCGGCATGAATCAGTTCAAGGATGTTTTTCTGGGCAAGGAGACCCGCAGCTACAAGAGAGCCACTACCGCACAGCGCTGTGTCAGAGCCGGCGGCAAGCATAACGATCTTGACAATGTGGGCTATACCGCCCGGCATCATACCTTTTTTGAAATGCTGGGAAATTTCAGCTTCGGCGACTATTTCAAAAAAGATGCCATTCATTTTGCCTGGGGCTTTCTTACCGGAAAGCTGGGGCTGCCTCCGGAAAAACTGACGGTTACCGTTTATGAGACCGATCAGGAGGCCTATGATATCTGGAACAAGGAGATAGGCATTCCGGCCGAGCGCATTGTCCGCATCGGAGACAACAAGGGCGCTCCCTATGCTTCCGACAATTTCTGGCAGATGGGGGACACCGGTCCCTGCGGCCCCTGCTCCGAAATTTTCTACGACCACGGCGCCGACATCTGGGGCGGCCCTCCGGGATCCGCCGAGGAGGACGGGGATCGTTTTATCGAGATCTGGAATATTGTGTTCATGCAGTTCAACCGCAAGTCTGACGGTACCTTTGAGCCTTTGCCGCATCCATCGGTGGATACCGGCATGGGGCTGGAGCGCATTGCCGCGGTGATGCAGGGGGTGCATTCCAACTACGATATCGATCTGTTCCGGGATCTGATTGCCGCAGCGGCTGAAACCCTTCAGGTGACCGACCTTTCCAATAAGTCCCTCCGGGTCATTGCCGATCACATCCGTTCCTGCTCCTTCCTTATCAGCGACGGAGTGATTCCCTCCAACGAGGGCCGGGGCTATGTGCTCCGCCGCATTATCAGAAGAGCGGTGCGTCACGGCAGGCTTCTGGGAGCGCAGGAGGTGTTCTTCTGCAAGCTGGTGCCCAGTCTGGTGAAGCTTATGGGAGATGCCTATCCGGAGCTCCGGGATTCCCAGGCTCATATCGAAAAGATTCTGAGAAAGGAAGAAGAGCAGTTTTTGCGCACTCTTGACCGCGGTCTTGAGCTTCTTTCCGGAGAACTCCAGAAGCTCGGGGACAGCAAAACCGTGCCCGGCGAGGTGGTGTTCCGTCTTTACGACACCTATGGCTTCCCGGTGGATCTCACCCAGGACGTGGTGCGAGATAACGGCTACACGGTGGATCTTGCCGGCTTTGATGCCGAGATGGCCAAGCAGCGGGAGAGAGCCAAGGCCGCTTCCAATTTCGCCGTGGACTATAATCGCGAGCTCAGAGTGGCAGAAACCACGGAATTTACCGGCTATGACCGCCTTGAAGACGAGGCGGAGGTTGTCAGTATCTTCAAGGGACTGGAAAGCGTTACCTCCGTGGCTACCGATGAAGAAGCCGTGATTGTTCTTGATAAAACCCCGTTCTACGCCGAAAGAGGCGGTCAGGTGGGCGATACCGGTCTTATTCTGGGGGGCGATAATTTCGAGTTCCAGGTTACCGATACCAGACGTGCCGGAAATGCGGTGATCCATGTGGGCAAGGTGCTTTTAGGCGAGTTTTCCGTCGGGGATCATGTCCGGGCCCAGGTGGCTGCTCAGGCCAGAAGCAGCATTGCCCGTCATCACAGCGCCACCCATCTTCTCCAGTCCGCTCTTCGAGAGGTGCTGGGCGATCACGTGGCTCAGAAGGGCTCCTACGTATCCGGAGACCGGCTCCGTTTTGACTTCTCTCACGGAGAGGCAGTGACCGCCGAGGAGCTCCGTCATGTTGAAGACCTGGTTAACGGGTATATCATGGCCGACCTTCCGGTGGTTACCGAGGTGATGGATCTGGAGGCTGCCAAAGCCACCGGAGCCATGGCTCTCTTTAACGAGAAGTATGAGGGCCGGGTTCGCGTGGTTTCCATGGGGGATGTCTCCCGGGAGCTCTGCGGCGGCACCCATGTGGCCCGCACCGGCAATATCGGCTTCTTCAAGGTGATCTCCGACAGCGGCATCGCGGCCGGTGTGCGGAGAATCGAAGCTGTGACCGGTTTTGCGGCTCTTGATTATGCCAACAGTCTGAATAGCGAGCTGGAAAGGAGCGCCTCTCTTCTCAGAAGCGAGACCTTCGGCGTTTACGACAAGGTGTCCGCGCTGGAGCAGCATGCCAAAGATCTGGAGCGGCAGAATACCCGGCTTAAGGAGCAGCTGGCTCTGGCTGAGGCCAGGGGACTCCTGGGCTCCGTGGTCTCCGTTAACGGCGTTAAGACTCTGGTGGCCACTCTGGACGGGGTGCAGGTTCCGGAGCTCCGCATTGTCATGGACGATCTCAGAAACCGTCTCTCCAGCGGGGTGATCCTCCTGGCATCCGTTAACGATGGCCGTATCTCCTTCATTGCCGGGGTTACCAAGGATCTGGTGTCCCGGATCAAGGCCGGAGAGCTGGTGAAATTTGTGGCAGCGCAGGTTGGCGGCAAGGGCGGCGGCAAGCCGGATATGGCACAGGCCGGCGGCACGGATGTGGCCAAGCTGCCTCAGGCCATGAACAGCGTGGCCGGCTGGCTGGAGGAGCATCTGGGCTAACTTCGCGCTCTCTGCTCATGAGCTTATAAAAAGAAAAGGCCTCCGGTGTTCCGGGGGCCTTGTGATTTTCAGAGGAGAGCTAAATAAAAGCTTCTCTGGGTGTTAACCTGTTTTACCGGCCGGAGTGTCCGCACAGTTCCTCCGAGAAGCAGGAAGACTTTTCCGGAACCATCTGCCAGCTGATTCTCCCGGAGTTCTTGTCCGGAACCGGCTGAATGGTGAAGGTGGCTCCCTGGAGGCCGCTCCCTTCAATAGCCTTGGCGGTAATAACCCCGTTATTCACGGTAATGGACGCCACATACTTGGTGGCATAGTCATTGGCGCCGGCGATCCGCCACCCTTTTCCTTCCGCGCTGTTATTGCATTTGCTTAAGTTTTCGGTATCAAAGAAGCAGAGTTCAACCTGCTTTTTCACTCCGTCTGCTGCGGAGGTAACCTCGGTATACCGGGCCATGGCCATATACCGGGCATAAGCGGGGAGGGCAATGGCGGCGAAAATGCCGATTACCGCAATGGCGATAAATCCCAGCACGCCAAGGACAATGCTGACGATGAGACAGGTGGAAGACTTTTTAGAGGATGCGGGTTTGTTCCGGGACGGCTGCGGAGTCTGATTGGCGCCGCAGAAGGGACAGAAATTGTCCGTGCCGATTTCCTTGCCGCAATTATTGCATAGCATAGCTTTATTCTCCTCGCCCGAACCAGCGTAGTTTAGAATGGTCTGGGTCAAAGTTTGCCCAGCTCCTCAGTAGACAGTTTCAAGTATACTCTTGCTCCAAAACTTTGTCAACTCTTTTTTAAAAACTTTTCGACATCCGATATTCTTGATCCTTCTTTAAATTATCATTTCTCCTTGTTAAAGCTACCGGAAGCAACGGCTGAAGCCTTGAAAATTTTGCAAAACGTTCTGGATGCTGCTCTTTTGCAGCGTCTTTTGCACGGTTGCGTTTTTCCAAGATCTCCTTGTCCCGGCCTTCATGAACATCATTTGGAGTCATGTAATTAATGCCAGAATGAAGGTGTTTATTATTATAATAGTATATAAATTCATTTAAACAAGATCTTGCGACGTGCAATGATGGAAATGGCCTCAATTCTACTCGATCGCTGCGCTTCAGGGTTGAGAAAAAACTCTCCATAAATGCATTATCATTGCTGACGAGCGGCCTGTTATGAGTGTACCTTATCCCTTTATTCTCCAAAAATGCCTGAAACGTTGAAGCCCTGTAGCATGAGCAGTTGTCCGTATGGAACTGGATTTTTGAGGGATCCGCAATGCGTTCTCTGATTAAGGCTTTCTGAAGGCATCTTTCCCATGATATTGCCTCTTCCCGTTCTACGATCTCCCAGTGGACGATCTTTCTGCTGTAAAGGTCCATGATGGTCAGCAGGTAATAATACTTGCCTTTGATATCAGTATTCAGGTAAGTAGTATCAGCCACCCATACAGTATTCGGTCCTGTTGCAATCCCCTCCGGCAAAGCCCCTGTGCTGACGTGATGCTTTTCCAGCCCTTCATCAGCAATTTGCCGTTCTGCCAGAGACGGGTTAATCTCAAGCATATAGGCCCTTATATAGCGGGCTATGGTTGAAGGGGAGGCTACATATTCTCCCTTGTCCATGAGGCTGTATGCAATGCTATACGCTGTAATGCTTTCCTCGCCATGTTCTTTCCTGTTATTGAATTCATCAATGATTTGCTGAATCTCTTTATCTGACAGCTTGTTTGCCGGAATCCTGTTCTTCTGATCAGTACGGTGATCTGTCATCGCGCCTTCATTCATTTTCTGGTTCTTCCAGTTGTAGTATGTAGCCGTGGTTATTCCCCACAATCCCTTGCAGATAAACCCTTGTTTTGAGGTTTTGCCAGCTTCGTCGCCGAGATGTTTCCGGAGATTTTTCCATGGTATCTGGCTTACTCCGTTTAAGCATGCGTCAATTTCGGTAACGACAGTTAGGCGTTCTTCAGGAGGCAAAGACTTGCCGCGCCAGCTTATTTTCCCCTGAAGAACGCCTCGGCTTTTTTTGCTGATAAAGCCAGGCTTGCAAGAGCTGCGGTGGTACGTTCAAGCTCCTGAATCTTGTTATCCTTCTCAGGGATAACAGCAGCCAGAGCCTTGTATTTAGCCAGTTCCCGATCCTTTTCTTCGATAATCTTAAGGAGACGGTTAATATCGTTCTCAGCGCCCTTGTTGTTAGCAGTCATGCAGTTATTCCTCCAAACAGTTAAATTTTCACGGGTTATGTTGTTTTTTGCACAGTATTCTGTTATTTCCAGTTCATTCATTCCAGCGGTGGTCACAACAGCCGTAAAGGCCTTTTCCGAAGCAACGCTCTCCTGAGAGGCAATGGAAGGAACATAATCCTCGGCCTTGGCTCCTTCAGGTACTTGAATGGTCTTGATCCAGTAATGAACGGTGGATTTGCTAACACCTATCTCACGGGCAATAGCAGATACAGATTCGCCATTTTTGTATTTACAGAGAGCGTAGAACTTAACGTCATTGCTCTTTTTTGAATTGGCAGCTGATTTTTTCATAAATAGATCTCCATGTAAACAATGAGACATATCTATGAGGAGAGGGCTTTTAAGCCAGAGGGGGAGGCGGAAGGAGATCTTTTTCGGCCGTTTTGGCAGGGGTGGGGGGCTAGCCCCCCACCCCTGCCAACCGTCCGTCTAAAAACTACGTCCTTCCTATCAACCTAGTTTTATTCTAAACTTTGCTAAACGGCGGGGATAGCTTTATTCTCCTTGATGTTTGCCCCTTGATGTTTGGCGAGGCGCTTTCAATATTCCATAATAGCAGATTTGGATTTAGAGTATCGTGATGTGATGGAATTGTTTTTTACTTTTCTGATAAAAGCAGATATTATTTGTAATTACCGGAGCGAATGTTTTTTGAGCAGCAGAGTTCCGGAGTCCGGAGCATCCGATTTAACGCTCTTGTTTTGGCGGAGTTGAAATATGCTGATTCTGACAAGAAGACAGGGAGAATCCATCATTGTCGGGGACAATGTCAGGATTACCGTGATTTCCGTTAAGGGAAATCAGGTGCGCATTGGCGTGGAAGCCCCGCGCAGCGTCTCCGTGCAGCGTCAGGAAATCGCCGGCAAAAAGGATCCGGCTCAGGACAATGATCTCGAAAAAGTTCCGGAAAAGCCTCAGGATGCGGCCGGGGATTAAATTCTTTCAGCGGGCTGTGGCAGTAATTGTGGTATTATTGGCACGGCTGTTGTTTTTTCTTTTTGACTAATTTAAGGATGACATATGAAAAAGTTACTTGTTGCAGCTGTTGCCCTGACTCTGTCAGCTTCTGCCTTTGCCGACTGGGAAGTTGTTGAGCAGAATGACAATTCCATCACCTTTGCTGAAAAGTCAGCTGGCGTAGCCATGAACGTAACCGCTGCCGGCAAGTCTGGCTCTGCTCCCATCAAGGACGTTGCCGAGGCTGCTGCCAAGGATCTGGGCTGCGGTGATGTTTCTGAATCCACCATCGGCCAGTATCCGGCATACCACCTGGGCAGCTGCCCTGATGACGTGCAGGTATTCGTTGTAGATGACGGCAAGGACATTGTTGCCATTTCCGGCAAGTGCTCCTCCGCTGAGGCCTGCGCTACTGTAGATACCCTGCTGGACAAGATTGTTAACGAATAATTGCTGATCCCCGGCCCCGGGGGAAAACCCCGCAGACCTGAAGGCTGAAAGAGGCCGGATCTCAGAATAAAGGCGCAACCGGAACATGGCGGCGCCTTTTTTTATGCCTTGCTTTTTTTGCCTTCCTGCCGCCGCTTTAGCTTTCTCTGCCCGAGGACTGGTCAGAAAATGAGCGAATTACGGCCTCTCCCCGGGAAAAAAGGTTTAATTTGGATTTTTTTTGGCTTTGCTATTGACAGATATTTATTATTAAGTAAAATTAGCCCCGCAACGAGCAATTAGTTGCGGTGTGATGACCGAGAGGCCGAAGGTGCTCCCCTGCTAAGGGAGTATGCCCCAAAAGGGCATCAAGGGTTCGAATCCCTTTCACACCGCCAGCTCGTCAGCGCACCCTTAGCTCAACTGGATAGAGTACTCGGCTACGAACCGAGCGGTTGAAGGTTCGAGTCCTTCAGGGTGCGCCAGCGCTTTTCTGTGCATGCACCCTTAGCTCAACTGGATAGAGTACTCGGCTACGAACCGAGCGGTTGAAGGTTCGAGTCCTTCAGGGTGCGCCATCATGTTCTGCATCGTTCCAGCTTTTCCCATTACGCATCTCATCCTCTGGTTTTGTCAGGCAATGCCTTTTTCGCTGAGTGTCATGATCCGCATCTCCGGTGCGGCGATCTGTTTATTCCGGGCTGTTTTTTATATAATTGGCAGGACTGCCGCAGCATCATATTCTCCGGAGATTAATCATGGTTGATGTGCTTGATTATGCAAAGAAGAGTTTAAGCGCCCCGGAGGGAGGTTCCGCTGGGAACATCGTCAAAGCCAGAAAACCTCGCAAGGAGGACACGGAACGCACAACGCCGTATTCCTTTGAAGCTGAAAAGGCCTTTCTGGGCAGTATTCTCATCAACCCCGCAAAACTTGATGCGGCCTCCGGCGTGCTAAGCGCCGAGGATTTCTACGATCCCAGACATCAGCTTATCTACAAGGCCATGCTGAGTCTGGACAACAATAACCGCGTTATTGATACCATCTCGCTGCAGGAGGCTCTGGAAAACTCCCAGACCCTGGAGAAGGCCGGCGGTCAGGCCTATCTTCTGCAGCTTTATCAGGCAGTTCCCGACACCATCGACGCCGTGGCTTATGCCCATACCATTGTGAATAAGTCCCGGGCCAGAATGCTTCTTAAAGCCTGCGAGGAAATCCAAGAGGATGTGTATGTGCCCCGGGGCCGCTCCATCGGGGATATCCTCAATGCCGCGGAGCAGAAGATTTTTCAGATCTCGGAGACTTCTCTGCATAAGGGCGGGGGGCCGGTTTCCATTACCCGGGTGACCATGGATCTTCTGGAAACTCTCCGGGAGAATCAGAAAAACAATCTGGCGGGGATTACCGGAATCTCTACCGGCTACAAGTTTCTGGATCAGTATCTTTCCGGGTTTCATAAAAGCGATCTTATTGTCATCGGAGCCCGTCCCGGCGTCGGCAAAACCACCTTCGGCATGAATCTGGTGCAGAACGTAGCCATGAATCCGGAGGTGCATTTTCCGGTGCTGGTTTTTTCTCTGGAAATGCCTGCCGACCAGATTGCCGCGAGACTGCTGGCCGCCATGGCTCACGTGGATCAGACCAAAATCCGCAACTCCAACCTTGATGATGATGACTGGGTTAATCTTATCGGGGTGGGGCAAACCCTTCTCAAGGAGCGGCCTGACTGCATTTACATTGATGACACTCAGGGACTCACCCCGGCCGATATTCGTTCCCGGGCTCGCAGACTGAAGCAGGAAAAGGGCGGCATCAGCATGATTATGGTGGACTACCTCCAATACATGCATATTCCCGGATATGATGCCAATTCCCGCACCCAGGAGGTGGCGGAATGCTCCAAGAGCCTGAAGATGCTGGCCCGGGAACTGGACGTGCCGGTGATTGCCATGGCTCAGGTTAACCGCGGCGTAACCGGGCGCAAGGACAAGCGGCCGGGGAATGCCGACCTCCGGGAATCCGGCGCCATTGAACAGGATGCGGATGTTATTATGTTCATTCACCGGCCGGAAATGGATGATGACAAGAAGGATGATCCTTCCCAGATCGGCAAGGCGGAAATTATTATCGGAAAGCAGAGAAACGGTCCCGTGGGCATAGTGCCCATGGTGTTCCTGCATGAGTATTCCCGGTTTGAAACCGTGGAGTTCAGCGGGGGGCCGGAGCCTCCTCCCGGGGTTTAAAGAGTTTTCCGGGGATGATGCCGCTCCTGCCGGGGGCGGGCAGACGGGATAACGCGGGACTGCTCGCAGGCGGATGGTCAATTACCAAACAGGCGTTTCAGAAGCGCTGAGAACTGAGGATTTATAAATGGAAACCGTGGCTGTTGATATAGATTTAGCCGCATTGAAGCGCAATATGGCGTTAATTGCCGGAAAGGCTCCCCAAAGCAGGATTATTGCGGTGGTGAAGGCCAATGCCTACGGACATGGCAGCGTGGCCTGCGCCCGCGCCATGGACGAATATGCCGCCGGATATGCCGTAGCCCGGCTGGAGGAAGCTCTGGAGCTCCGGGAGGCGGGAATTAAAAAGCCCATAATTATGCTGGGGGGCTGCGCCTCCGCCGGGGATCTGGACGAGGTGGCGCGGCAGGATATTTCGGTAACAGTTCATAGCTTCGCCATGCTGGAGGAGCTTAAAGCTTTCTGTAAGTCCCGTCCTGAAATCCGCCTCCGGGTATGGTGTCAGGTTAATATCGGCATGCAGCGGCTGGGCTTTAATGAGGATGAAGCGGAAAGAGCCATGGCGGAAATCCGCGCCTTCCCCGGCTTTGCGCATCCGGTGGGGATGATGGCCCATCTTTCCTGCTCTGATGAAGCCGCTCTTAAGGCATATCACGAGAGCCAGCTGGCCGCCTTTAAGCGGATGAGCCGTTTTGCGGAGGGGCCCCTCTGTCTTGCCAATTCGGCGGGGATTCTCTACTATCCGGAAACCTGTACCGCGTTTGTGCGTCCGGGCATTATCCAGTACGGCATTTCCCCTACCCTGGGAAAAAGGGGAACCGACTTCGGACTTGAACCGGTTATGACCTTCCGGACGGTGGTTTATGCGGTGAGAGATCTTAAACCCGGAGATGCCGTGGGCTACGGAGCCTCCTGGGTGGCCGATCGGCCGACAAGAATAGCCGTGCTGGGAGCCGGCTATGCTGACGGTTATCCGAGATCCATGCCCAACGGCTCTCCGGTATATCTGAACGGCGCCGTGGTTCATACTGTCGGGCATGTCTGCATGGACATGATGTTTGCCGAGCTGGGACCGGATCTTAAGGCGGCTCCGGGAGATACGGCGGAGCTCTGGGGCCGGCATATTTCCGTGGAGACTCTGGCGGAGAGAGTTGGCACCATTCCTTATGAGCTCCTCACCAGACCTACCAGAAGAGCGCGTTACTGCTACCATTCCGAATAGCGGGGGTTAAGCCTTCTTCGTCAAGGGGGATGACTCTCCCGCTCTCCCGAAATGCCCGGTCGCAATTACTGCCGTATCCTCAGGGCCGGGATTTTTACCGGAGCAGAAAAAAAGCCTGAAACGTAATTTCAGGCTTTTTTCAGGTGCTATCCGAAAATCTCAGCAAGAGACCATCAGGAATCTTCAGAATTCAAACTTCGGACGCTCGTATTTGCGGGAAAGCTTTACCTCGTCGCCCTTTTCTTCCATGATGTCCTCAAGCTTTTCCGAAGCATCCTGCAGCTTGTCCTTGAGATCCTCGGCAGCAGATTCGGCGGTAATGCAGCTTTCGCTGTCAGGGCCGGCCTTGCATTCCTCTTCCATGACCTTAAGAGCTTCGTTGTACTTTTCAGTAAAGTAACGGAATTCAAGATCATCGGGAGCAGTCATGCTGAAGCCGTGCTCATCGGCAAAAACATAGAACCACGGATGCCCCCAGTCCCATCTCGGAAAAATAAACTCGAAGGCATTGTCCGCTGTTTTGTAAAGAGACGTGGCATAGTTCAGCTGTCCCATGGATACCAAAAGCGCCAGTACCAGAACTGTGTAGATAACGACCTTGAAAAACATGCTATAAACTCACTTATGTTGCTTGATTCTGTCTGATTCCTGCCGGATGCTGTTATTTCTGCAAAAATCGCAGGGACAAATCCTCGCCTGAATTATACGAAAAAATCCTTCGCTGTGGCATTTCTTTGTCCTGAAAATTTGCATTTTTATCACAATTACACGGCCCGCGGCGGAGAGAGTTCAATACGCATGGAAAGATCCATGGCCTGAACATTTTTGGTAAGCGCTCCCACGGAAATGAAATCCACGCCGGTTTCGGCATAGCGCCTGATGGTTGCCAGGCTGACATTGCCGGATATCTCAAGCTTAGCCTTGTGCTCGGTAATCTTCACGGCCTCCTCCATCAGGGGGAGATCGAAATTGTCCAGCATGATGATGTCGCTTTTGGCTTCCAGAGCCTCCCGAAGCTCGTCAAGGTTTTCTACCTCAACCTCCACCATCTTGTTGGGGGAAAGCTTCCGGGCGGTTTCCACCGCTGCCATGATGCCCCCGCAGGCCATAATGTGGTTTTCCTTGATGAGATAGGCATCAAAAAGACCCATGCGGTGATTATGACCGCCGCCGGCCGTTACGGCGTACTTAAGGGCGGTGCGGAGTCCCGGAATGGTTTTTCTGGTATCCAGAAGAGCGCAGCCGGTGCCGGCGATTTCCTTCACGTATTCGGACACCACGGTGGCGACGCCGGATAAAGTCTGCACGAAATTAAGAGCGGTTCTTTCGGCGGTCAGCATGATTCTGGCATTGCCGTCCAGGGAAAAGAGCTCCATGCCCGGAGTAACATGATCGCCGTCCTTGACCTTCCAGGTGACCCTGACGAGATCCCCCAGCTGATGGAAAACCTCTTCCACCCAGGCCTTGCCGCAGAATATGCCGGCCTCTCTGGTGATAACCCGGGCGTGGTTCACGTGATCAGCCGGAATCAGCTGAGCGGTAAGATCCCGGGAGGGATCAGCCTCGCCGCCGAGATCCTCCCGGAGAGCCAGAGCTACGGAATTTGTTATATCTTCGCTTAACATAATAATCCTCGTGTGTTATCCAGAGAACCTGAGCCCCGGACAGAATCCGGACAGATCCGGAGGCGTCTGGATAACGCCCCGGGATGCTGATAATCAGAATTTGTCAGATTATACATCAAAATCAGTCCGGCAAGCAGGGGGATAAAATCCCGGCGCGGAAGAGACGCGGGGCGAGGAAGAGGCGAGATGAGACTGAGAAAAGGCTGAGAAGAGGCTGAGAAGAGGCTGAGAAGAGGCTGAGAAGAGGCTGATAAAGGGTGAGACAGGGGAATGGAATTACCTCTGAAATCACCGGGAATTCATGATATAATCCGCTCCTGTTTTATGTTATCGGAAATACCTGTCTGCTCTGGCAGTCAGCAATCTTCAGGAATAAGCAAAATGCTGGAAATATCGGCTCAGGAAAACCGTTTGTCAGCTCTCAGAGCGCGCGCTGACGTGCTCAGGGGGTATCTTTGACCTTGATGTGAAGAAGGAACGTCAGGAGGAGGTTAATGCTCTTCTGGCGGATCCCTCGGTCTGGAATGACCGGGAGAAATTTCAGGAGCTCAGCAAGGAGAAAATATCTCTGGATGCCTGTCTGGATATGTTCGGGGCTATCGATCAGGGCTTGCAGGACACCGCAGATCTCATTCAGATGACCCGGGACGAGGAGAATGACAATCCGGAGGATGCTCAGGCTTCCTATGACGAGACCGAAGCCGAGATGAAGAAGCTGGAGGAACGCCTGGCCGAGCTGGAGTTTCAGAGAATGTTTTCCGGAGAAAACGATGCCCGGGACTGCTATATGGACATTCAGTCGGGATCCGGCGGCACCGAGGCCCAGGACTGGGCCAGCATGGTCATGAGAATGTATCTTAAGTTTGCGGAAAAGAACGGCTTCAAAAGCGAAATCATCGAGCTTTCCGAAGGGGATGTGGCCGGCATCAAATCCGCGACCATAAAGTTTTCCGGAGATCATGCCTACGGCTGGTTCCGCACGGAAACCGGGGTGCACCGCCTGGTCAGAAAATCTCCCTTTGACTCCGGGAACCGGCGGCATACCTCCTTCTGCTCCGCCTTTGTTTATCCGGATGTAGAGGATAACATCAATATTGAAATCAATCCCGCAGATCTCCGCATTGACGTATTCCGCTCCTCGGGAGCCGGCGGTCAGCATATCAACAAGACTGATTCCGCAGTGCGCATTACCCACATTCCCACCAATACCGTGGTTTCCTGTCAGAACGAACGCTCCCAGTTTCAGAACCGGGATCAGGCCATGAAGCAGCTCCGGGCCAAGCTCTATGAGCTGGAGCTCCGGAAGAAGCAGGCCGAGAAGCAGGCCCTGGAGGATTCCAAGGCGGATATCGGCTGGGGGAGTCAGATTCGTTCCTATGTGCTGGACGACTCCCGCATCAAGGATCTCAGAACCAATTATGAGGTCAGCGATACGCAGTCAGTGCTGAACGGGGATTTGAAGGGTTTTATCGAAGAGAGCCTCAAGGCAGGTCTTTAAACAGTGAGAAAATATTATGGAAAATCAGGAACAGGATCTTACAAACGAGCTTAATGTCCGTCATGAGAAGCTGGAGAAGCTGCGTCAGGAGGGCAATGCCTTCCCGAATGATTTCAGAAGAGATCATATATCCTCCCAGATACACGAGAAGTATGACGCCCTGGACAATGAGACTCTTGAGGCCGAGAAGCATCAGGTGAAGATTGCCGGCCGTCTGGTGGCCCGGCGCATCATGGGCAAGGCTTCCTTCGGCAGCATTCAGGACATGGGCGGCCGCATTCAGATCTATGCCGCCCGGGACGCGCTGCCCGAGGGGGTTTATCAGGACGTCTTCAAAAAGCTGGATCTGGGGGATATCGTGGGAGCCGAGGGTTATGTGTTCAAGACCAAAACCGGCGAGCTTTCCGTGCATCTCTCCAATATCAGACTGCTTACCAAGGCTCTCCGTCCTCTCCCCGAGAAGTTTAAGGGACTTCAGGATCAGGAGGCCCGCTGCCGCCAGAGATATCTGGATCTCATTGCCAATGAGAAGTCCCGGAACACCTTTATCATGAGATCCCGCATCATTCAGGAAATCCGCAGATACATGACGGATCACCTCTTTATGGAGGTGGAGACCCCCATGATGCAGACCATTCCGGGAGGAGCCTCGGCCCGGCCGTTTATCACGCACCATAATGCCCTGGACATGGACATGTATCTCCGCATCGCTCCGGAGCTCTTCCTGAAGCGCCTCGTGGTAGGCGGCTTTGAAAGAGTCTTCGAGATTAACCGGAATTTCCGGAACGAGGGCATTGACGTGCGCCACAATCCGGAATTCACCATGATGGAATTCTACATGGCCTATCATGACTTCAACGATCTCATTGACCTTACCGAGGATCTCCTGAAGACTCTGGCCAGCCGGATTCTGGGCGCCACCAAAATTCATTATGCCCGGGAAGGCGAGGAAGGCTTTGACATCGACTTCGGGAAGCCCTTCGACCGGCTGACCATGAAGGAGGCCATTCTCCGTTACAACAGCTGGATCAAGCCCGAGGATCTGGAGGATTTTGATAAGGCCAAAGCCATTGTGGAAAAGCTCCATGTGGAAATTCTCAGCACCTGGAAGCTGGGACATCTGGTTTCCGCGATTTTTGAGGAGACTGTGGAGGACAAGCTCATTAATCCGACCTTCATTACCCAGTATCCCTTTGAGATTTCTCCTCTGGCCCGCCGCAACGATGAGAACCCCGACTATACGGATCGCTTTGAGTTCTACATTGCCGGCCGGGAGCTGGGGAATGCCTTCTCCGAGCTTAACGATGCCGAGGATCAGGCCGCCCGGTTCAGAGCCCAGGTGGAGCAGAAGAATGCCGGGGATGATGAAGCCATGTACTATGACGGCGACTTTATCACCGCTCTGGAGCACGGTCTCCCGCCCACTGCCGGCGAGGGCATCGGCATTGACCGGCTGGTGATGCTGTTCACTAACAGCCACACCATCCGCGATGTCATTCTGTTCCCGACTCTGCGTCCGACAGCTAAAAAGCAGGCAAAGCAGCAACAGCCGGAATAACCGGAATGCCTGAAACAGCCGGAATACCTGGCTGAAAAAAAGAAAGGGGGACAGGTTCTCCCTTTTTGCTATAATTAACGCGGATGGAAAGAGCGTGTTTTGCGAGGATTAAAAAATGATTCAAGGTTCAATTGTAGCTCTGGTTACGCCGTTCAAGGACGGAAAGCTTGATGAAGAGGCGCTGCGCCGCATGGTTGCCTGGCATGTGGAGCAGGGCACTGACGGCATAGTGCCGGTGGGCACCACCGGGGAATGTCCGACGCTGTCTCATGATGAACATTTTCGGGTTATCGAGATTACTGCCGAAGTGGCCCGGGGCAAATGCGCCATTATCGCCGGCGCCGGCTCCAACAATCCGGTGGAGGCCATTGAGTATACCAAAGCTGCGGAACGCTTCGGCGCCGATGCCACCCTGCACATTGCCGGCTACTATAACCGTCCTAATCAGGACGGCCTTTATGCTCATTTCAAGATGGTGCATGATGCCACAGATATCCCCATTATTCTGTACAACGTGCCGGGCAGAGCCGTGGTAAACATTCAGCCTGACACCGTGGCCCGTCTGGCGGAGCTCCCCCGGATCATCGGCATCAAGGATGCTACCGGGGATCTGGCCCGTCCCTGGGTTGAGAGACTCAAGGTTAAAAAGAAGGACTTTATCTGGCTCTCCGGCGAGGACGCCACCGCAGTGAGCTATGATGTGGCCGGCGGCACCGGCGTGATTTCGGTTACCGCCAATGTCGCTCCCCGGCTGGTGCATGAGGTGCAGGAGCTCTGCCTCAAGGGAGATTATGCCGCCGCCAGAGAAAAGCAGGATCGTCTGACCCGTCTTCACAAGCTGATGTTCAAGGAGCCCAGTCCGGCCGGGGCCAAATACGCCTGCTCGCTTCTGGGACTTTGCACCGAGGAGTGCCGTCTCCCGATCATGCCGCTTTCTCAGGAAACCAAGAATGAGATCAGAGCGGAGATGGGGGCTTTGAACCTGATCTGACGGCATTCAGGAGGAACAGGAAATTTATGAGGCTTTATCCATTTATCTGTGGATAGAGCCTTTTTCAGCTTTACCGGTTAATGGGAACAGAACATGTCTGAAAACAGCAGCGGAGAAGCTCAGGAGAAAGAGCAAATGGAAAGAGCCGGAGTTTCTCATGACACTGACAGTTTAGCGGCTGAGATAGCATCCTCGGGGCTGCCGCCGGAAGCAGGAAGTGCCGAAGTCGTAGTGCGGGAGCTTGATGAAAACGGCTCCTACATTAAGCACCGGCTGTCCTCTGCGGATGCCGCGCCTGATTATCGCAGCCGGCGCATTAAAAGCTTTGTGGTGCGGGAGGGCCGCCTTACCGCCGGTCAGGAGCATGCCCTGACCTCCTTTTGGAAGGATTACGGCATTGATTATGAAAACCGTCTTCTGGATCTCCCGGCGGTATTCGGGAGAAAGGCCCCTCTGGCTCTGGAGATCGGCTTCGGCATGGGCAAATCTCTGGTGGAAATGGCCGCCCGGGATCCCGGCCGGGACTTTATCGGCATCGAGGTGCATACTCCGGGAGTCGGGGCCTGCATTATGGGAGCTCATGAAGCGGGACTGACCAATCTCCGGGTGATTCACTATGACGCCGTGGATGTGCTGGGCAATATGATTCCCGACGGAGCCATTGACAGGCTGCAGCTTTATTTTCCGGACCCCTGGCACAAGGCCCGGCACAACAAACGCCGTCTCGTGAAGCCGGAGTTTCTGGATCTGGTGATTCCCAAGCTTGCTTCCGGGGGCGTTATTCATATGGCGACGGACTGGGAGCCCTATGCGGAGCAGATGCTGGAGGTGCAGCGTGCTGATGCCAGAATTGTCAACATGGATCCCGCCGGCGGCTATGCGCCGCGGCCAGATTACCGGCCTCTCACCAAATTTGAGGCCCGGGGACAGCGGCTGGGGCATGGAGTATGGGATTTGTTATTCAGGAAAATATAATGGAGACAACTGAAAGATTCCGGGCCCTGGAGGCCTGGTACCGCGGTCTTTATCCTAAGGATGCGGATCCTCTTGTTATGGTGAGCGGCGATGCCTCATTCCGGAAATTTTACCGCTGCCGGCAGGGCATTCTTATGGATGCGCCGCCGGAAACGGAAAAGAACACAGAGTTTATTAAGCTGAGCCGTCTTCTCAATGCGGGCGGCGTAAGTGCTCCGGTGGTTTTTGCGGCAGATTTGCAGCAGGGTTTTCTTCTGGTTTCGGATCTGGGAAACACCACCCTGGCCCGGGCCCGGAATCCGGACAACGAGGCTCTCCTTTACGAAAAGGCAACGGATCTTCTGGGAAACATGGCAAGGATCCCCTGCTCTGATCTCCCGCCCTATGATCAGGCTTTTCTGGATCGCGAGGCCGGGATCTGTCTTGAGTGGTATTTCGAGAAGGGGGAGGGCCGTCCTCTTAATGGCGAGGAATTAAAGACCTTTAACCGGATGAAGGATCTCTGGTCGCAGGCCTTTCTGGAGCAGCCGGTTATTGCCGTGCACCGGGACTATCACAGCCGGAACATTATGCTGCTTCCGGAGGGCTCCCTTGCGGTGGTGGATTTTCAGGACATGGTCAGGGGGCCCCTGACCTATGATCTCATCTCTCTTATCGGGGACTGCTATTACGAGATGCCGGAAGAACTCCGGGAGCGGATTCTCTCCCGGGCTTACAATATGTACCGGGATTCCGGCCTGATTTCCGGGGTATCCCCGGAGCTCTTTCGGAAATGGTGCGATTTCACCATGCTGCAGCGTCATGTGAAATGCATCGGGATTTTCCGGAGACTGTTCCTCCGGGACGGCAAGCCCGGCTATCTCGGGGATATCCCCCGGGTGATGAGGTACATCAGAAGCTGCGTTTCCCGGCATGAGGAGCTTACGCCCCTCATGGATTTGCTCCGGGATACCGAATACGGCAGAAATTAACAACGGAGAATGTATGCATACAGCCATGATTCTTGCCGCCGGCCGCGGGGAAAGAATGCGCCCTCTGACCGACACCACCCCGAAGCCGCTCCTTATGGCCGGGGGGAAGCCGCTTATGGTTTATCATATTGAGCGGCTGGTGAGTCTGGGCATTCGTCATATCGTCATTAACCATGCCTGGCTGGGAGAAAAGATTGAATCTTTTCTGGGAGACGGGAGCCGTTACGGAGCCCGGATTGAGTATTCTCCGGAAGAGCCCGGGGGACTGGAAACCCTGGGCGGTCTCAGACATGCCCTGCCTCTTTTGGGAGAGGATCCCATTCTGGCGGTTAACGGTGATGTTTACACCGAGTATGATTTCGGGAGCCTCATTGATCTTCCCATGGAGGATCGGGCCGGTCATCTCGTGCTTGTATCCAATCCGCCGCACCATCCGAAAGGGGACTTTTCACTGGATGAGTCAGGACGGGTGCAGGATGTTCCAGAATATACCTTCAGCGGCATTGCGGTGTACCGCACGGATTTTTTCCGGGAGATTCCCGATGTCCGGGCGCCCCTGAGACCGTTTTTTCAGAAGCTTATCCGGGAGGGGCGCCTGACCGGGGAGATCACCTCCGCCTTCTGGTGCGATGTGGGAACGCCGGAGCGCCTTAAAAACCTGGATGAACGGTTAAGATCCCGGCTGGAGAACGCCGATCTTAAGAGCGCAGAGGAGGACAGATAATGCCGGAATTTCTTCGGGTATTTTTAGGACATGGCATTCGGATCCTGGCGGCTGTTCTGATACTGTGCGGCTATTTTCAGATAGTCATGCTGATTTTCTCCCCGTGGTTTCTGGTGGGGATTTTTCTGTTCCTCATTGGCATTCCTTCTTCTCTGGTGCTTTTTATCTATGCCTACCAGAAGGAAAGACAGCTTAATCCCTGGTACGGCCCCCGGAAGCTCACGGCGGAGGAGCGGCGGGTTCTCCAGACCGGAACCTTCAGACTGGCCGGCTATGTGGCTGCCGGCGAGGGCAAGATCAGCTCCGAGCATATTGCCAAGGTTAATGAATATATCAGTGCCCTGACCTCGGATTCTGCCATGAGGGCGGAGCTTCTTCAGGAATTTGAGAAAGGGAAGGCAGAAGGCTATGATCCGGTGGCTGACTGCAAGGCCATCAGAACTGCCGTGCATGACGGACGGGTCTTCAAGCACCGGCTTATTGAATTTCTCATCGAAGTTCTTTTTGCGGACGGCGTGATGCAGCCCGGGGGGTATTCCCGGCTGGCCAGCGTGACCTACAATCTTCATGTGGCCACCTTTGTTATGGAGCGGCTCATTCGGCAGGCCCAGGCCATTGCGCAGTTCAAGAGCTTCTTTAACAACGCCGGCGGCTTTACCTCTCAGGATCGCTTCTACCGGCAAGGAGCCGGCGGGCAGAGCTCCTATGTGCCTCATGACGACATTGAAAATGCCTACAAGGTAATCGGCGTTCCCGAAGGCTCTGATTTCGAGACCGTTAAAAAGGCCTATCACCGCATGATGCGGAAGTACCATCCTGACCGGCTGCAGGCTCAGGGAGTGTCTGAGGAAATGATGCGCTCCTATACGGAGAAGGCGCAGAATATTCAGCAGGCCTACGACCTTCTGAAAAAGCATCTTAACAAATAAGAAAGCGGCCCCGGATTTCGGGGCCTGTTTTTTGGAGGATGCATCCGGCAGCTGTCAAGGCCGGACTATTTGATAATTCGGATTCTGAATTCAGTTTCAGACGATCCGGTTTCTTTTCTCGCCCCGGACAAAGGCTTCCATGTTTTTCACGAGCTCGCCTCCGATGTTTCTTTTGGCAATGTCTCCCAGCCAGGCGGCATGAGGCGTAATAATAAGGTTCCTGGTACCGAGGAGGGGGATAAGGGGGTTATCCGGAGCCGGAGGTTCCTTTTCCAGGGTGTCCAGTCCCGCTCCCCCGAGACGGTTTTCC
>JAEEGG010003933.1_pt1 | contig 36517 bp, 27 predicted proteins | sample 9134161 | NCBI WGS metagenome assembly JAEEGG01 (sample SAMN16246543, study PRJNA631951) | gut metagenome | biome: gut microbiome; feature: rumen; material: CR-attached | host: Bos | place: Iran: Karaj | collected 2018-10
ATCTGCCGCTTTAGGCATCGGAGCCGCGTGGGCACTCTCCTCTTCCAGAGTGGTAGCCGTGGTATCAACCGTCTGGGTCGAGTCCTGACTCTCCCCAGTGGTATCACTGCTGCTTTTCTGCCCCTGACAGGCTGATAGCAACAGGCCTCCGACCATCATGACAAACACTAAACGTTTCATCTTTGTGACTTGGCTTTTTGACGATTCACTCTCAAATTTGATGCAAAGGTACAAAATAATTTCGATTACATAATTCATAATTCATATTTTTTTCCTAACTTTGCACGCAAATTTTAATTTAACGCAAGATTATGATACTTGATAAGATAGACGAACTGCTAAAAGAGGTGCAGCAATTGAGTGCCAAAAATGCAGAAGAAGTAGAGCAACTCAGACTGAAATATCTCAGCAAGAAAGGTGAGATAACAGCCTTGATGAACGATTTCCGTGACGTTGCTGCCGACCAGAAGAAAACAGTCGGCATGAAAATCAACGAACTGAAGACACTGGCTACCGAGCGTATCAACCAGTTGCGTGAGGAATGTCAGACGCAAGAAAGCGAGGGCGACGCCATCGACCTGACACGCACGCCCTACCCCGTCAAGCTGGGCACACGCCATCCGTTAACCATCGTCACCAACGAGATTATCGACATCTTCTCGCGTATGGGTTTTGTACTGGCTGACGGTCCTGAGGTGGAGGACGACCTGCATGTGTTCACCAAGATGAACTTTGCCGCCGACCACCCCGCACGCGATATGCAGGACACTTTCTTCGTATCACAACATCCCAATGATGTCACCAAGAACATTCTGCTCCGTTCACATACTTCGAGCGTTCAAGCCCGTGTGATGGAACACATGCATACCGAGGATGGTAAGCTGACGGCACCCATCCGCGTCATTTGTCCGGGTCGCGTCTATCGTAACGAGGCCATCACTGCACGTGCCCACTGTTTCTTCCATCAGGTCGAGGGACTGTATATCGACAAGAACGTGTCGTTCACCGACTTGAAGCAGGTGCTGCTTTCGTTTGCACGCGAGATGTTCGGTGCCGACACCAAGATACGTCTGCGCCCCAGCTATTTCCCCTTCACCGAGCCCAGTGCCGAGATGGATATTTCGTGCTTCATCTGCGGTGGCGAGGGTTGCGGCTTCTGCAAGCACACCGGATGGGTGGAAATCCTCGGTTGTGGTATGGTAGATCCCAACGTACTGGAACAGTGTGGTATCGACAGCAAGGAGTACAGCGGCTATGCCTTCGGTATGGGTGTTGAGCGCATCACCAACTTGAAGTATCGTGTCAGCGACCTCCGCATGTTCTCTGAAAACGACGTCCGTTTCCTCAAGGAATTCGAAGCTGCGAATTAATTTCGGTTGTAAGGTTTAAAAGTTGAAACTTTTCTGAAGAATTGAGATAAGTTTGACCATTTTTTTATACCTTTGCAACTGAATATGAAACGGAAATTATTTTGCGAGACGTCCCCTCTCGCCTATCGCTTGTCGATGGAGAAAGAAATCCTGAAACGTCATGTGAAGGATTGGTTGGGGAACACCCATTTTGCCAAGGAGCGTTCTATAGCGTCCCTTCCCGTTGTTATCTATCATCATAACTCGCTGATAAGACGTCGGTTGGGGAATGTTAACATGCAATTGCAGGAGAACAAAGCCACCAATCTGGCTCTGGCAGTCAGAAACATCGACGGGCTGCTCATACACCCCGGTGAGACGTTCTCCGTCTGGAAACTCATCGGACGCACTTCCAAGAAGAAAGGCTACAAAGAAGGACTCACCATTGCGAAAGGACAACCCTCGCAAGGTATCGGAGGCGGTCTGTGCCAGTTGTCAAACCTCATCCATTGGATGGTGCTGCACAGCGAACTGACCATTACGGAGCACCACCATCATGATGCATTAGACCTGTTTCCCGACTTCGGACGTCAGATTCCTTTCGGAACCGGAACGAGTATCTCCTACAATTATATCGACTATCGGGTAAAGAACGACACAAAGAACACCTATCAGCTCCGCCTGTGGGTAGATGAGGAATATCTCTGTGGGGAACTGCGTGCCCAAGAACCGCTATCCCACTCTTTCCATATTCATGCCGAAAACGAGTTCTTCTCTCGCGAAGCCGATACCATTTATCGCAACGGTGAGGTCTATCGGGACACCATTGATCGTGTCACAGGCAACCGGATTGACAGTCAACTCATACGCACCAATCATGCCAAGGTGATGTACGAACTCCCCAAAGAAATGCTTGACAACATCCAAATAACCAAATAACATAATTATGAAATCATTACTATTAACAACAATGTTTTTAGGCTGCACGATGGTAGCAGCACAAGCACAAAAGCCAGCCATTCCGCGTGATGCGGCTTTGGAAGCAAAAGTTGAGAAGACACTGGCTAAGATGACACTTGACGAGAAAATCGGTCAGATGCTGGAATTGAACATCGACGTGATGGGCAATATGCGAGTGGAAAACGCAAAGGTTGACCGCGAGAAACTGCGCTCTGTGCTGCAACAATACGGAACAGGGCAGGCTGAGATAGAGAAACATTTGAAGATGACTGACAAGCAGATCATCGAGAAATTCGGCAGCTACCCCATCGACATCTATCAGGGCGACACGAAGCGCGTCTGGAAACTCAATGAGACAATGCTCGACACGCTGATTTCGAAGTGGAAGGTGGGTTCTATCCTGAATGCCCCCGGCACCCGCGCTCCGAGTGTTGAACAGTGGCAGAATTGGATTCGTCTGATTCAGGAGAAGTCGATGAAATATCTCGGTATTCCGGATATCTACGGACTCGACCATAACCACGGCGTAACTTATACTCAGGGGGGAACGCTGTTCCCACAGCCCATCAATATGGGAGCTACGTTTAATACCGACTTGGTTCGGATTGGTGCAGAGATTACTGCCTACGAGAGTCGTGCAGCCAACTGCCCTTGGGTTTACAACCCCGTTGTTGACTTGAGTCGCGACCCACGCTGGCCCCGTGTCTATGAGAGCTTTGGCGAGGATGCTATCTTGAACAGCAAGATGGTGGTTGCCGAGATTCAAGGCTATCAGGGTAACGACCCCAACCATATCGACCGCTACCACGTAGGTACCAGTACGAAACACTATTTCGCTTATGGTGCCCCTTGGACGGGTAAGGACCGCACACCTTCCTATCTTTCACCACAGATGATCCGCGAAAAATATTTCGAGCCTTTCAAAGAGGCTGCCCTTGCCGGCACACTGACCATGATGGTCAATTCTGCCTCCGTCAACGGCGTTCCCCTTCATGCCAGCTATGAATACCTTACCAAGTGGCTGAAAGAAGACCTGCAGTGGGATGGATTCCTGGTCACCGACTGGGCTGACATCAACAACCTCTATTCACGTGAGAAAGTTGCCAAAGACAAGAAAGACGCCATTCGTATTGCCATCAATGCCGGTATCGATATGTCGATGGACCCCTATAACGTTGAATTCTGCATCCTGTTGAAAGAACTGGTCAACGAAGGTAAGGTTCCCATGTCACGCATCGATGATGCTGTTCGCCGTATCCTCCGTGCAAAATATCGCCTGGGACTCTTCGACGAACCCAACACTGGTGGCAAGGGCTTCGAGAAATTCGGCTGTGACGAGTTTGCCCAGGCTTCTCTGAAAGCAGCTGAGGAATCTGAGGTGTTACTGAAGAACGAAGGCAACATCCTACCCCTCAAACCGGCAAACCGCAAAATTCTCCTGACGGGTCCTAATGCCAACCAGATGCGCTGTCTGCATGGCGGATGGAGCTATACGTGGCAGGGCTCTAAGGCTGAAGACCTCTCGGAAAAATACAACACTATCTACGAGGCGCTTTGTAATAAGTATGGTAAAGAGAACATCATCCTCGAACAGGGCGTTACCTATGACGAAGGCAAAGCTTACTACGACGAGAACGAACCTCAGATCGACAAAGCTGTTAAAGCGGCTGCCGGAGCCGACGTCATCATCGCTTGCATTGGCGAGAACTCCTATACCGAAACGCCTGGTAACCTGAATGACCTGTGGCTCTCCAAGAACCAGCGCAACCTCGTGAAGGAACTGGCAAAAACGGGCAAGCCCGTCATCCTCGTTCTGAACGAAGGACGTCCCCGTCTGATTGCCGACATCGAGCCGCTGGCCAAGGCTGTCATTGACATTCTGATTCCCGGCAACTATGGGGCCGATGCACTTGCCAACTTGCTGGCAGGTGATGCCAACTTCTCGGCTAAGATGCCCTACACCTATCCACGTGAAATCAACTCACTGAACACCTACGACTACAAGGTCAGCGAGGAAGTGGGAACAATGGCTGGTGCCTATAACTACGATGCCAAGGTGTCACTGCAATGGCCCTTCGGCTTTGGTCTGAGCTATACTACCTACGAATATTCCAATCTGAAGGTGGACAAGAAGAACTTCACTGCCAACGATGTACTGACCGTAACGGTGGATGTGAAGAATACCGGTGCTTGTGCTGGTAAAGAGGCAGTACTCCTCTACTCCAGCGATATCGTGGCTTCTGTCGTTCCTGACAACAAGCGCCTGCGCGACTTTACCAAGATTGAGTTGCAACCTGGTGAAACCAAGACGGTCACCTTCCAACTGCCTGCCAGCAAACTCGCTTTCGTCGGAGCTGACGGACGCTGGACCCTGGAAGAGGGCGATTTCGTGCTGAAAGTCGGAAATCTAACGGTTGGTACTGCTTGCACAGCAACCAAGATTTGGGACGAGCCTAACATCTAACGACTAAATGAAAAAGAAAAACGTCTTTAGTACTATCCTGAAATTCTGGACGGAGACCAGTCTGGTGCTCCGCATCCTCATAGGCTTATCGATAGGTGTCATCCTGGGACTCTTCGTTCCGGGATGGACCTTCGTCGGACTACTGGGCAAGATATTTGTCAGTGCCCTGAAAGCCATCGCGCCGCTGCTGGTCGTGATACTGGTGGCATCAAGCATCTCGAAGGCAGAAAAAGGACTGGGACCAAGGTTCCGCGTCGTCATCAGCGAATACATGCTGAATACGTTCTTTGCAGCTTTCTGTGCTGTATTAGGCAGTTTCCTGTTTCCTGTCACCCTCGACTTGAAAGATGCTGCGACAGCCAACACCCCCGGTACTTTGTCTGACGTTTTCGTCAACCTGTTTACCAATATGGTAGCCAATCCTGTGGAATCTATCGCTGAAGCCAACTATATCGGTATTCTGTTCTGGTCTGTCATCATTGGCATCGGACTGAAACACAAGGCGAGCCATTCCACGATTGAAGTGATAGGCGACATTGCCAATGTGGTGACTGAAGCTGTGCGCTGGATTATCCAATGTGCGCCTTTTGGTATCATGGGACTTGTCTTCGTAGCCGTTTCCGAGAATGGACTGGACATTTTCACTACCTACGGACAACTCTTATTATTATTGGCGGGGTGCATGCTGTTCAGCACACTGGTGTTCAACCCATTGCTTGCCTTCCTGCTGACGAAGGAGAACCCCTACCCACTGCTCTTCAAATGTCTGGAGGTCAGTGGCATCCATGCGTTCTTCACCCGTTCGTCGGCAGCCAACATCCCCATCAACATGGGACTATGCAAGGATTTAAATCTTGACAAGGACTTCTACTCGGTCAGCATACCCTTAGGAGCCACTATCAATATGAACGGAGCAGCTATCACCATCACGGTCATGACACTGGCTATGGTCAACACTTTAGGCATCCATGTCACATTCATGTCGGCCATCTTCCTCTGTGTCATCACCACCCTTGCTGCCTGTGGCTCGTCTGGTGTCACCGGAGGGTCTCTCCTGCTGATACCCATGGCCTGTTCGTTCTTTGGCATCGGCAACGACGTAGCCATGCAGGCCGTATCCATCGGATTCATCATCGGTGTGATACAGGACTCCATCGAAACTGCACTGAATTCGAGTGCCGACGTTTTCTTCACGGCAACCGCTGAAAGATACGAGAAAAAGAAGAAAAATAAGATACAGAAATGAAACAAGGACTGGTATTAGAAGGTGGAGCGATGCGTGGCTTATGGACGGCTGGCGTGACCGACGTGATGATGGAGCACGACATCTGGCCCGACGGACTGATTGGCGTGTCGGCTGGTGCAGCATTTGGTTGCAACATCAAGTCGCGACAGATTGGACGGGCCATTCGATACAATACGCGTTTCGCTAAGGATGCGCGTTACAGTGGACTGCGCTCCCTGCTGAGCAGCGGAGACTATTTCAATGCTGAATTCGGCTACCACATCGTACCAAAGGAATACGACATCTTCGACATTGAGACCTTCCAACAGAATCCTATACAGTTTACTGTCGTCTGCACGGACGTACTGACAGGAAAGGCCGTTTATCACGATATCGACCATGTGGACTTCGACGAGTTGGAATGGCTCAGGGCGTCGGCCTCCATGCCGTTGGCATCAAAGGTGGTGAAGGTTCAGGGTTACCAATTACTCGACGGCGGCGTGGCCGACTCCATCCCCTTGGAATATTTCGAGCAACAAGGCTACACCCGCAATGTGGTCATCCTGACGCAGCCCAAGGGTTTTGTGAAGGAGCCCAACAAACTGATGCCTATCATGCGCATTGCCCTCCGCAAATATCCTCACATGCTCAAGGCGATGGAGGAACGGCACCTCATGTATAACCGCGAACTTGACTATGTGGCGAAGGCAGAGGCTGAAGGCCGCTGTCTCGTCATACGTCCTGAAGGCAAAATCCCCATCGGACACATCTCGCACAATCCCGACAAAATGCGCCACGTCTATGAACTGGGCAGAAGGGATGGCGAAAAATATATCGAAAGAATCCGAGCCTTCTACAAGTAATCATAATTCCCAATTCTCAATTCCCAATTCTCAATTAACATGCGAATAGACATCATCACTGTATTACCCGAAATGCTGGAAGGCTTCGTCCACGAAAGCATACTGGCCAGAGCAGAGAAAAAAGGACTGGCAGAAATACGACTGCACAACCTGCGTGACTATACACTCGACAAATGGCGCCGTGTGGACGACTACCCCTATGGAGGGTCGGCAGGCATGGTGATGCAGTGTGAACCCATCGACCGTTGCATTACAGCACTGAAAGCGGAGCGCGACTACGACGAAGTGATTTTTACCTCGCCTGACGGTGAACGCTTCGACCAGCACATGGCTAACGAACTCTCGATGAAAGGTAATCTCATCATCCTTGCGGGACACTATAAAGGAGTTGATCAAAGAGTGCGTGACCATCTGATTACCAAGGAGATATCAATCGGCGACTTCGTGCTGACCGGTGGAGAATTGGTGGCTGCAATGATAGCCGATGCCGTCGTACGTGTAGTGCCCGGTGTCATCGGTGACGAACAGAGTGCATTGAGCGACTGCTTCCAAGACGACTTGTTGGCAGCCCCCATCTATACCCGTCCTGCAGACTACAAAGGGTGGAAGGTTCCTGACATCCTGTTGTCTGGCAACGAAGCGAAAATACGCAACTGGGAATTAGAACAGGCTATGGAGCGCACCCGCCAACTTAGGCCAGACCTGCTGAAAGAATAAACTGTTCGCCCTGTTGGAACCCTTCTTCATACAGACGTTCCAACTTGGCAACATCTTCCGTGATACGCCCAACTTCCAATGGCTTTTGGGGACGGATAACGACTATCTCGCCCCAGTCCTCCATACGCTCTACCAAATCGAGCTGTTCGTTGTATGCTGCCGTTCGACGGCTCAATGCCACTCTCAGACGGGGATATTCGCCGTATAGGAACTTGGGAATCTTGATATCGGGTTCGGAAGAACGATAGCCGCGATTGCGCGTCATCACCACCACATTCTCCTGATGCCCTGTATCAATAGAACGCAGAATAGGAATACTGTCCACGATACCACCGTCCAGCATCGGAATACCATCCACCTGGGTAATATGGGCGACGAAGGGCAAAGAACTGGTAGCCCTGATCAACTGCGTCAGTCGCCTATGGTCATGACGCTCTGTCAGATACATGGCACGCCCCGTACGGCAATTGGTCGTCACAACCTCGAACGTTGCAGGGTTCTTCTCGTAGGCATCATAGTCAAAAGGGAAAAACTCATTGGGAAACCGCTCGTAAATCAGTTCCGGGTCAAAAATACTGCCATTGACTATCAGGCTCTTCAGCGAGATATAATCATATTTCTGAAGCATGTCGATATTCGACCAGCGAGCCCTGCGGGGCTGATGACTCATGTAGGAAAGTCCGTTGCAGGCGCCAGCCGAAACAGCCACTACATAAGGGAAATAAACCTCATGTTTCATAAAGGCATCCAGCACACCGGAAGTGAACACGCCACGCATGCCTCCGCCCTCGAGAACAAGTCCTGTATTGGAAGTGATTTGCATTTTAATGTTTTTTACAATGCAAAGGTACTGCTTTTTCATAAATTATGTGTAACTTTGCATACAAAATGGACAATATTGCCGAAAACTAGAAATATGTTTGATAAAAATACATACGTTCAGCGACGTGCTGAACTCAAAAAACTGGTAGGCGAAGGCATCGTTGTGCTCTTTGGCAACAACGAGGCTCCTTGCAACTATCCTGCCAATACCTACGCTCCCATGCGTCAGGATTCGTCGTTCATCTATTATTTCGGACAGCACCGCGACGGACTGGTCGGCGTCATTGACATCGACAACGACGAGGAATGGCTCTTCGGCGACGATATCGATGTGGAGGACATCGTCTGGCTCGGTTTCACACCCAGTGTAGCCGACTTAGCTGCCGAGGTGGGCGTTACCAAGACCGCCCCGATGAAGGAACTTACATCATACATCAGCCATCACACATCAACCATCCATTTCCTCCCTCCTTATCGTCACGACACGATGATACAGATTATGGATTTGTTGGGCATTCACCCTTCGAAACAGAAGGAAGCTGCCTCGCTGAAGCTCATCAAGTCAGTGGTGAAGATGCGTGCCACCAAGGAGCCGCAGGAAATAGCTGCGATTGACCGTGCCTGCGATGTGGGCTATGCCATGCACACCACCGCACAACTGCTGATCAAGCCCGGTGTGACCGAGCGCTTCGTCGGCGGACAGGTTGACGGTATTGCTCGTTCACTGGCCAACGGCACCAGTTTTGCCACCATCTTCAGCCAGCATGGTGAAATCATGCACGGCAATCCCTCAGCGGCAAAGCTGGAGGCTGGACGCCTGGCACTTTGTGATGCCGGATGCGAATTGGACGACTATTGTTCTGACCACACCCGCACAATGCCTGTCACAGGTAAGTTTGATCAGCGCCAACTGGAAATCTACAGCATCGTGGAAGCTTGTCACGACTACGTTCTGGAGGTAGCCAAACCTGGTGTGAGATATATGGACGTACATTTTGCCGTCTGTCGCATGATGACCGAACGGCTGAAGGAATTGGGACTGATGAAGGGCGATACGGACGAGGCTGTCCGTGCCGGAGCCCACGCCATGTTCCTACCTCACGGACTGGGTCACATGATGGGTATGGACGTGCACGATATGGAAGGACTGGGACAGATTTACGTGGGCTTCGACGAGGAGACACGCCCCAACCTGCAACAGTTCGGCACCAACTGCCTGCGCATGGGGCGCCGACTGGAGGAAGGCTTTGTCGTCACCGACGAACCGGGCATCTACTTCATCCCTGCCCTCATCGACGAATGGAAGGCCAGCGGCCATTGCAAGGAGTTTATCAACTACGAGAAACTCGAGACCTACAAGGATTTCGGGGGTATCCGTATCGAGGACGATGTGCTGATTACCAAGGACGGTTGCCGTTTCCTGGGCAGCAAGCGCATCCCCTATCACCCTCACGAACTGGAAGAATTCATGAATAATAATTAAAAATAAAAACAACAATGAGAAAGATTTTAACCCTCGTCATGCTTGCAATGATTGCAACTGGCGTACAAGCAGAAGAAAAGAAAGATTCTGCCAAAAAGAACAAACCGGTGTTCACGGTGATCAAGGAAAACCCTATCACCACTATCAAGGACCAGAACCGCTCAGGTACGTGCTGGGACTACTCTACCCTCTCCTTCTTCGAGGCAGAGATCCTGAAGGCTACGGGAAAGAAGTACACCCTCTGTGAGGCTTTTGTTGCCAACAAGACCTATATGGAGCGTGCCATCCAGGTAGTACGTTACCACGGTGACTGCCAGTTTGCACAGGGCGGAAGTGCCGAGGACGTGCTCCAGACCTTGAAGACCTACGGCATCTGCCCCATCGACGCCATGCCTTTCCCCGGCTCACTCTATGGCGACTCACTGAACAACTTCAACGAGTTCTTCAGCGTGCTGGAACCTTATGTAGCCGCTGTTGCCAAGAGCAACGCCAAGAAACTCAGCAGTGCCTGGAAGACAGGTATGCAGGGCATCCTCGACGCCTATCTGGGCAAGTGCCCTGAGAAGTTCACCTACGAGGGCAAGGAATATACCCCGAAGAGCTTCATGGCATCACTGGGCATCAATCTCGACGACTATGTGAGCATCACCAGCTATACCCACCATCCTTTCTACACCGCCTTTGCCGTAGAGGTGCAGGACAACTGGCGCTTCCCATTGAGCTACAACGTGCCTATGGACGAGATGATGCAGATTATCGACAATGCCGTGAAGAACGGCTATACCGTAGCCTGGGGCGGTGACGTCAGCGAACCTGGCTTCACCCGTCAGGGACTGGCTTATGCCATCGACGACAAAAAGACACAGAGTCTGCAAGGCAGCGACATGGCAAAATGGCTGAAGATGACTGCCGCCAAGAAGCGCGACGTCATCGACTCGCTGGGCTGCACCGTGCCCGAGATTGTTCCTACACAGCAGATGCGCCAGGAGCGTTTCGACAACTGGGAACTGACCGACGACCACGGCATGCACATCTTCGGTGTGGCTAAGGACCAGAACGGTAAGGAGTACTATATGGTTCAGAACTCATGGGGCGAGACTGGCGACTACAAGGGCATCTGGTATATGACCAAGGCCTTCATCGCCGCCAATACCATGGACTTCCTCATCAACAAGAATGCTATTCCTAAAGAAATCCGAAAGAAACTCGGGATTTAAAGATGCATTATCAATGGAATTACGAACCACCTACACCCGAAAGACAGCAAGCGGCTAACGAACTGGCAGAGAAGATAGGCATGAGCCCTATCGTTGCCGATCTGCTTATTGGACGAGGCATCAAGACGGAGTCTGCAGCCAAGAGGTTCTTCAGACCTATGATGAACGAACTGATCGACCCCTTCCTGATGAACGACATGGACGTTGCCGTTGACCGCCTGAACGACGCAATGGGACGCAAAGAGCGTATCATGGTTTATGGCGACTATGATGTTGACGGGTGTACAGCAGTGGCACTGGTATATAAGTTTCTACAGCAGTTCTATTCCAACATCGAATACTATATTCCCAACCGTGAAGAAGAGGGGTATGGTGTCAGCGTTAAGGGAATAGACTATGCAAAAGACGCTGGCGTGAAACTGATTATTGTCCTCGACTGCGGCATCAAAGCTATCGAGGAGATTGCTTATGCGAAACAGCAAGGCATCGACTTCATCATCTGCGACCATCACGTGCCCGATGAAGTAATGCCACCGGCTGTGGCTATCCTGAATCCCAAGCGCGAGGATTCCACCTATCCTTTCAAGGATTTGTCGGGTTGTGGCGTCGGCTTCAAACTGATGCAGGCCTTTGCCAAGAACAACGGCATTCCCTTTTCACGACTGATTCCCCTACTCGACCTCTGCGCTGTCAGCATTGCTGCTGATCTGGTCCCCGTAACAGGCGAGAATCGCATCATGGCTTTCCACGGACTGAAGTTGCTCACCCAAAGTGCATCTATCGGTCTGAAGGCTATTATCGACATCTGCGGACTTACCGGGCGCGAGATTACCATGAGTGATATCGTCTTTAAGATAGGACCTCGCATCAATGCCAGCGGACGCATGCAGAACGGTAAGGAGGCTGTGGAATTGCTGGTTGAGCGCGACCTGCAGAAGGCACTGACACTGGCGAATCGCATCAACGAATACAACGAACAGCGCAAGGATGTTGACAAACAGATGACCGAGGAAGCCAACGAGATTGTGGCGCGTCTGGAGAGTCAGCAGCACATGCAGTCCATCGTATTATATGACGAAGGATGGAAGAAAGGTGTGGTGGGCATTGTCGCCTCCCGTCTGACCGAACTCTATTTCCGTCCTACGGTGGTATTGACCATCATCGACGGTGTGGCGTCGGGTTCTGCCCGTAGTGTGGCAGGCTTCGACATCTATGACGCCATCAAGAGCTGTCGCGACTTGCTGGAGAACTTCGGCGGACATACCTATGCGGTAGGTCTGACGCTCAGACAGGAGAACATCCCTGAGTTCCGCCGCCGTTTCCAGGAGTATGTGAGCTGTCATATCCTGCCTGAACAGACACTGCCTACGCTCGAGATTGACAAGGAAATCGACTTCAAGGACATATCGAAGCGCCTGCATTCCGACCTCCGCAAACTGGCACCTCACGGACCCGAGAATCCCAAACCGCTGTTCCTGACGCGTAATGTCTTCGACTACGGAACATCCAAGGTGGTGGGACGCCATCAGGAGCATATCAAACTGGAACTGGTCGATTCCAAGTCGGCTGTCGTGATGAACGGTATTGCCTTCGGACAGAGTTCCGAGGCGCGCTATATCAAGTCGAAGCGTTCGTTTGATATCGTTTACACCATCGAGGAGAACGCCTACAAGCGTGGCGAGGTGCAGTTGCAGATAGAAGACATACGACCTTCAGCGGATAATGGATAATTGATTGTTAATGATGAATAATGGTGCGCCAAATAATTCTCAATTGTCAATTCTCAATTATCAATCGCTTCTGAAGAAATATTGGGGCTACGATGACTTCCGTGGTATTCAACGGGAGATCATCGAGTCCATCGGTGCTGGTCACGACACGCTGGGACTGATGCCTACCGGTGGCGGAAAGTCTGTCACCTTCCAGGTTCCTGCCCTGGCGATGAAGGGTGTCTGCATCGTTATCACCCCTTTGATTGCACTCATGAAGGACCAGGTGCACCACCTGCGCCAACGGGGTGTCATTGCCGCTGCCATTTATAGCGGTATGCAGCACGACAAGATTCTTACGGTTTTGGAGAACTGCATCATGGGAAGCACTAAACTGCTCTATGTCTCGCCCGAGCGACTGGGCAGCGAGCTCTTCCAGACCAAGCTCCGCCACATGCAAGTGAGTTTCATTACGGTCGATGAAGCCCATTGCATTTCCCAATGGGGTTACGACTTCCGTCCCTCCTATCTCCAGATAGCCGACATCCGGCGCATCTGCCCCAATGTTCCCGTTCTCGCCCTCACCGCAACGGCAACACCTAAAGTCGTGGCTGACATCTGCGATAAACTTACACTAAACACTCAACTCTCAACTCTCAACTCTTTCAATGTCTTCCGCATGTCGTTCGAGCGTAAGAATCTCACCTACCTCGTCAGCCATGCTGTGGATAAGCGGACGGAGTTGATTCGGCTGCTGGATGGTGAGCAAGGCTCGGCTATTGTCTATGTCCGCAGTCGGCGCCATGCTCGCGAAGTGGCTGAACTGCTGACGGATGCAGGACTCAGTGCCACCTTCTATCATGCCGGACTAGAACATGCGCAGAAGGACCAGCGCCAACGCGACTGGCAACACGACCGTGTGCGCATCATGGTGGCAACGAATGCCTTTGGAATGGGCATCGACAAACCCGATGTACGCATCGTGGCACATTACGACTGTCCCGACTCCATCGAGGCATATTTCCAGGAAGCCGGTCGGGCTGGCCGTGACGGCAATCCGGCTCGTGCCGTTCTGCTCTATAATGCTGCCGACGAACCTAAGCTCCATAAGCGCATCAGCGACACCTTCCCCGAAAAAGAGTATATCCGCAAGGTTTACGACCACCTGGCATATTACTATCAGATAGCCACCGGCGATGGCTATGGGGTAGCTCGCGAATTCAATATCGACGACTTTTCCAGAAAGTTCAACCACTTCCCTATCCGTGTACATGCTGCCCTGCAGATTCTGCAACGGGCAGGCTATCTGGAATATACTGAGGAGCAGGACAATCAGGCGCGTGTCAGATTTCTCGTCACCCGCGACGATCTCTATCGTCTGCGTGGCGACTCGCCCAACGAGGAAAAAGTGATTGTTGCCCTGCTGCGCAACTACGGCGGACTCTTTGCCGACTTCGGTTTTATCGACGAGAGTGTGATAGCCAGCCAGTGCGGTTTGAAGTCCAACGATGTCTATCAGACACTGAAGGTGCTCGCCATGAAGCACGTCATTCAGTTTATCCCTCGCAGGCAAGTGCCTTATGTCCGTTATCTGCAGCGACGCGAGGACAGCGAGCACGTCAGTCTGCCCCCGTCCGTTTACGAAGAGCGCCTGACGCAATACCGTGAGCGCATCGAGTCCATGTTGCGCTATGCGAAGAGTCAGGACAAATGCCGCAGCCGTCAGCTCCTGGAGTATTTTGGAGAGGAAGTCACGAAGGATTGCGGGCAGTGTGATGTCTGTCAAGCCAACCATTCTCATACTACGGAGCAGGCGCAGCACCAGATTCTCACGCTCTTATCCGACCACCGTCGCCACCACATCACCGAAGTCCTCCACCTGGGTTTACTGAAGGAGGATCTTGATGCCGCCCTCACCCACCTGCTGCAAGAAGAATACATCACCCAGCAGGATGGCTATTTGATGTTGTAGAAGACCAATATAACGATTTGCTCAGATATTTTAAACTATAACAGAGGGTATCCTTATGGCGCCAGATAGGTGAAGGTCGCAACCTTCAGCGCGTTCTCCAGCGTTTCGCTGACCCTAGAAAAAAACGCCCAGGCTCCTTGAATGGAGTCTGGGCGAATTGCGTTAAGTTACAGAGAGCGATACTCGGCTGCATCAAAGCAGGGACAGGCCTTCATGGGGTTCAGGTCGTGATGACCTACGATGAGGGCGCGGGGATAGCGCTGTTTCAGTTCCTGGAGCAGCTGCCTCAGAGCCTGTCGCTGTGCCTAAGCAAGAGGTAAGAAAAAAGGATACTCCCTTTGAATCTCTGGGAGTATCCTCTCAATTAGATGTTTATAATTTGTTACTTCGTTCGCCAGCCGTGAAGTCGAACGGCAGACACAGCGTGTTCCAACTACCGTTTTTATAGAGTGTATGTCCTGAGAGTATCACGCTGGCAATCTTTCCATTCCATGTTGTAAGCACAGCGTCGTTATTTGAGCCGTAGGCCAGACTGAAGGCATTCAGACTGAAGGTAGACGAGACTGTCACCGCCTTGGAAGGCATAGTGAATTAAAAAGTATTAATGTATTAAAGATTTAACAGAAAAGGGAAAAGATCGTCTAAAGACTACATGCAAATGATGACAGAGGAATCCGGTACGTGTCAGCACAATTCCTTCGTTATAGAGGTTCCAAATGTGTTAAGAATAGTGAGATTTGGAGCTGATATAGATTATAATTGCTCCAAATGTGTATAAAAAACGAAGATTTGGAATAAAAATAATTGTATGTTACAAAGAAAATACTTATCTTTGCACTAGTTATTTCGTACAAGAACGGTAACAAAATAGCATATGGATGGAGACAATGGAAGATTTGTTTAGTCTATAGGCTCGAAAAGGTCTTTGACACGCAATCTGCAGCATTTCAAATAGTCGTAACTGCGACTCAAATTGCTTTTTCATTGTTTTTCAATCAAATAACGAGATGAACAGAGTAAAGATTACCGCCATTCGTCAGACCGTCTATACGGATTTGATGGCAAAGTATGAAAACCCCATCGAGCATGCTTGTGAGGTGACGGAGGGACAGCAATGGATATCTGAGAACGGTATGTGCCCAAAAGGAATGTGTCCTTCTGCCTGGAGCTCCATGCGTGAGTTTGTGGAATCTCTGGCCAGAGGCGAAGGAAACTTCTACGACGGCTGGATGAAGAACCCCATGAGTGCGATGATTAGCTGTAATGACGGTTTCCGCCCATTCAGCTTCTATATCGAACTCATAGAGTAATTCAAACTTACTGTTCTTTATTCTTTCTCGCGATTCTCTGCGTCAATTGCTTTGATCTTGTCGCGTACGAGTTGGACTTCGTCCTTCAGCTTCTGAACCTTACGGTTCATTTCGTCGATGAGGGAATTGCCCTTCTTCGAGGAGGCATTGAGGAAACCGAGGTTGTTCTCGTAGGTCTGTACCTCACTCTTCAGCTGCTCGTACTGGCGCATCAGACGTGCACGCTCGTTGTCGAGGGCATCGCCACCACGCTCGGCAACCTGACGGAGATTGTCCTTAAACTTGCTGAGACGGCGCTTGGCAACACTGATGTTGAGTTCCTTATAGAGCTTGTCAACGATAGCGTGATACTCTGAATAAATCTTGTCTTTCTCCTTGAAGGGAACATGGCCGATTGCCTGGTATTGCTCAACCAGTTGCTGTACTTTCTCCTGCAGACCTTCGCCAGTCTCGGTGGCAATGGCCTTCAGTTGTTCTATGATGCCACGTTTCTTCTCCAGGTTCTGGTATTCTTCGCCACGGCCTGATGCTCCGGCTGCATTGCGGGCCTCGAAGAACTTGTTGCAGGCTCCAAGGAACTCTTCCCACAGCTGGTCGCCCAACTTCTTGGGTACCATACCGATGGTCTTCCACTCTTTCTGCAGGTTGATGAGTTTGTCGCTGGTCGATTTCCAGTCGGTAGAATCCTGCAAGGCCTTGGCTTTCTCGATGAGGGCACGCTTCTTGTCGGCATTCTCCTTGAAATTCTCCTTGAGTCCCTTGAAATACTCTGCTTTGCGTCCGAAGAAGTCGTCACAGGCTGCACGGAAACGCTCGAAGATTTTGACATTCATCTTCTGTGGAGCAAAACCGATGGTCTTCCACTCGGCTTGAATGGCGATGATTTCCTTGGTGTGACGCTCCCAGTCGGCACTGCCCTTGTTCTCCTCGGCAGCAATGGCTTCCACCTTCTCGCACAATGCGGTCTTGCGGGCGAGATTGTCTTCCTCCTTGGCGCGGAGCTCTTCAAAATGCTGCTGGTGACGCTTGTTGATAACGGTAGAGGCTGCCTTGAAACGTGTCCAAATCTCTTCACGCAATTCCTTGGCAACGGGACCTATTTCGCGGAACTCCTGATGTAGCTTCTGCAATTGGTGGAAAGCACTGATAATCTCAGTTTCCTCTGCCAACTTTTCGGCTGCCTCGCATAGTTTCGTCTTGAGTTCGAGGTTTTTCTTGAAGTCGTATTCACGAGCCTCGCTATTGAGTTTGAGCAGGTCGTAGAACTGTTCGACATAGAGTTGGTAGTTACGCCACAGTTCATTGGCTTTCTCGGCAGGAACGTTCTTAATTTCCTTCCATTCCTCCTGGAGTGCCTTAAACTCCTTGTATGACTTGTTGGCTTCCTCGGGAGAGGTGACCATCGCCTTGATTTTCTCGATAATCTCAAGTTTGCGCTGCAGGTTCTCCTGTTTCTCCTGCTCCTGCTCCTTGAAGAGTTTCTGACGACGCTCCTTGATAATGCCCATCTCGGCCTTGAAAGCCTCTTCGTCCTCGTCGGGAAGAATCTGATAGGCCTCGGGGTCACCACCTCCGTCGATATATTCTTTCAGACGGGCCTCACGCTCAGCAATATGCAGTTTGTAGAAGGCTGTCTTCAAATAGTCAACCTCCTCTTTTTGTGGAGCCTCCTCCCCTTGGGCGATTTCACGGGCACGCGCCAGAACTTCTTTCTTGTTCTGGTATTGCTTGCGCTCTGGTTCTGCTACTGGGGCTTCTTCTGGGGCTGCAACTTCTGCCTCAGGAGTTTCAGTGACTTCAGCCTCGGGGGCTGGAGCTGCTGTTTCCACCACGTTCTGTTCAACGTTCTGCTCTTGTTCTAGAGCCTTTTCTTGAGAGTCCATCATCTAATTTTTTTAGTTTATGAAAATGGTTAGTACACACAATTTAGGTACAAAAATACTTAAAAGTTATGAAAGTACCTAATATTTTGCCAATTTTTTTCAAAAAATGGCCTAAATCAGTCGTTTATGGCGGAAGAAGAACCATGAAGCGATGGAAATTGCCAGTGATAATACGATAGCAATGATGAATCCCACAGGGCTCGATTCCATGCCGTTGACAAGGTTCATTCCGAAGAAACTGGATATCAGTGTAGGCAACATGAGGATGATGGTCACTGAGGTCAGTGTACGCATGATGGTGTTCATGTTGTTGTTGATAATACTCTGGTAGGTGTCCATGGTTGACTCCAGAATGTTGGAGTAGATGTTGGTTGTCTCACGCGCCTGCGTCATCTCGATGTTGACATCCTCAATGAGGTCGGCATCAAGTTCGTCGATTTGCAACTTGAACTTCAGTTTGGAAAGCAGCGTCTCATTGCCGCGGATAGAGGTGTTGAAATAGGTGAGCGAGTCTTGCAGGCGTGACAAGCCGATAAGACTTTCGTTGTTGACTTCTTTGTCGAGATTGCGCTTGGCCTTTTCGATGAGCAGTGAGATTTGCTTGAGTCGTTTCAGATACCATACTGCACTGGAGAGGAAAAGACGGAAAATCATATCGACATAGTCGGTGAAACCAGAACCTCGTTTCTGCTGATAGCTCACGAAATCAATCATCATATTGGTTTCGTAATAACAAACGGTAATGGTGACGTCGCGCTTATGGATAATACCGAGGGGCACGGTGGTGTAGGGAGTACGTGAACGCACCTCCTTGACATAGGGAATACGCAAGATAATAAGCATCCATCCGTCGTCGTACTCATAACGGGCACGCTCGTCGGTATCGCTGATGTCAGAGAGGAAATAGTCAGGAATCTTATATTCTTCTTCCAACATCTGGATGTCTTCTTCACTTGGACAGGTCACTTGTATCCAACAATTAGGCTGCCATGCTTCCAGCTGGCTGAGCCCACCAGTAATGTTCCAGTAAGTCTTCATAATGCTAATCCTTTTTAAAACGGTCTTAGCGGCAAGAGGATTAGCGGTCTTGCCTGCTGTCCTCATGCCTTACGAATTGTAATGATTCGCCGGGTAATCGTCCATTTTTTGTTACTATTTTGGTTATTCGGTTGCAAAGATAAACAAAAAATCCGTAGATTCATGCAAATCTACGGACTTTTTTATGTTTTTTATTTCACGGGCACATCTTCCAGTGCTTTCTTCAGCAATTCCCAGAACGGAGCGATGGTTTCGATGAGGCAGCGCTCTGAGGTGGTGTGGGGCGACTTCATGGTAGGACCAAAGCTGACCACATCCAGATGAGGATATTTGCCCAGAATGACGGAACACTCCAGACCGGCATGATCTACCTGGATGATGCCGTCCTGTCCGAACAGTTCCTTGTATTCCTTCAGTAGCAGGTGCAGAACCTCGGAGTCGGGATTCGGATCCCAGCCTCCGTACGAACCGCTGGTCTCCACCTTCATGCCAGCCATGGAGAAACAACTCTCCAACATGGTGGTAACGTAGTCCTTCATGTCTTCACGGCTGGAACGGGCGAGAATCTTGATGGTGGCATGTCCGCCCTCGATATTGATGATGGCGAGGTTCGACGAGGTCTCTACCACGCTGGGGTAGGCGGGGATGTAGCGGATGACACCATCGTGGCAGGCGAAGATAGCGTCAATCAGGTTGTCCTGAATCTCTACGGGCACTTCCTTGGCGGGAGTGGCTACTTCCTCTACGTGGACTTCGATGCCTTGTGGCTCAATGAGCTTAAACTCGTCGTTGAAGGTCTCTTTCCATTCTTCTGCCATCTCTTTCAGCGCGGCAATATTCTCCTTGGGCAGTGTCAGCACAGCCTCGGCTTTGAAGGGAATGGCGTTGCGCATGTTGCCGCCGTTCCATGATGCCAGGCGGGCTTCCGTTTCGCTGATGGCCTCGCGTACAATCTGTACCAACAGCTTGTTGGCATTGCCGCGTCCCTCGTTGATTTCCAGTCCGCTGTGTCCGCCACGCAGTCCGCTTACGGACACCTTGACGGCTGCATCTTCCCGGTCGGTTTCCACTTCCTGATAGTCGAGTGTGGCGCTAATGTTGATGCCACCGGCAGAACCGATGACGAACTTACCCCAGTGCTCTGAGTCGAGATTCATCAGGATGTCGCCCTGCAATTCGCCTTCAGACAGGTCGTTGGCACCATACATTCCTGTCTCTTCATCGGCAGTAATCAGGGCATCGACAGGACCGTGTTTCAGGGTTTTGTCTTCCATGACAGCCATGATAGCGGCTACACCGATACCATTGTCGGCACCGAGGGTGGTTCCCTTGGCTTTCACCCATTCACCGTCAATCCATGGTTGGATGGGGTCGGTCTCGAAGTTGTGGGTTGATTCGGGCGTTTTCTGAGGCACCATGTCCATGTGAGCCTGTAGGATGACACCCTTGCGGTTCTCCATGCCGGCAGATGCTGGTTTGCGCATCACAATATTTCCGGCAGGGTCTTTAAATACTTCCACACCAGCCTGCTTACCGAAATCAAGCAGGAACTGTTGGATTTTCTCAAGGTGACCACTTGGGCGTGGCACCTGTGTCAGTGCAAAGAAGTTTCTCCAGATGCACTTTGGGTTCAGATTTTGAATCTCGTTCATTGTATCTTTATTTCAGGGTTAGTATTTATCTTTGTAAAACTCAGTGCCAACCAGGCATAAATGCCAAGCAGAATGACCAGCATGGTCTGGACGGTATGGACGATGAGCACGAAATAGAGGGCATGCTCGTCGGCTACGCCATAGAGAATCAGCATGGTTTTGACGGCGAAATGCCAGGGACCTGCTCCATTGGGCGTTGGCACGATGACGGCAATGGACCCAACAATAAAGGTCACCAATGCACACCCCAGTCCTAAGTCTGCCGTGAAGTCGAAACAGAAAAAGGTGAGATAGTAATGCAGGAAATAGCTGAGCCAGATGCCCAGTGTGAAACATGCAAACAAAGGAATGTTGCGCACATCCTTCAGGGAGATGACTCCCTCCCAGATACCCTTGAAGGTCATTTTTACCTTATTATATATAGAGAGCTTGCGCAAGAGGAAATGCAACAGGATAAGAATGGCCACGACAGAGACGGTGGCTACGAAATAGCCTGCCCATGAGAACCGGTGGAGCATGCTCTCCAGATTGGTTCCTGTCTTACGGAAAAACATACCAAACGTGCTCATCTCCAGTAACAGGACGATGGCCGTAATGCCCATCACTAACAGGGAATCGATGGCTCGTTCGGTAACCACCGTACCCAATGCCTTGGGAAAGGATACGCCGTCGTAGCGTTTCAGTACTCCACAACGGGTAAACTCGCCAACACGGGGAATTACCAGCGAGGCTGCATACGATAAGAACACGGAATGAATGCTGACCGATGTACGGGGGCGCTCTCCCACAGGCTCCAGCGTCTGACGCCAACGCCAGCCGCGAAACATCTGGGCAAGGATGCCAAAAGGAAACGACAGCAGCATCCATGTCCAATCCATCTCGTCTGTCATCACATGGCGAATCTGTTGCCAATCCTCACCACGATACATCCAATAGAGGATAGCACCTCCCAATACGAGAGGCATCAAAACTTTCAATATGATGCTGCTTTTCTTCATCGTAGACTGCAAAGGTACGAAATAAAGTGAAAAGTGAAAAATGAAAAGAGAAAAATTTGCTCCCGCTACAGGTAATTAAGAATTATTTTGTAATTTTGCACACAAATGAAGCAAGTACGTCCAAAGAAAAACCTGGGGCAGCACTTCCTGACTGACCTCTCTATAGCAAAACGTATCGCTGATACGGTGGATGAACCCTATGGCTCCCTGCCTGTATTGGAAGTAGGTCCCGGTATGGGTGTGATGACACAATATCTGGTTGAGAAATCCCGTCCTTTTAAGGTGGTGGAGATTGACCGTGAATCGGTGGTTTATCTGAACGAACATTTCCCTCGATTGAGGGATAGTATTTTGGGCGAAGACTTCTTGCGTATGGATTTACAAAAGGTTTTCGAAGGACAACAGTTTGTGTTGACGGGTAACTATCCATACGATATCTCATCGCAGATATTCTTTAAGATGTTGGACAATCGTGATTTGATTCCATGCTGTACGGGTATGATACAGCGGGAAGTTGCATTGCGCATTGCTTCGCAGCCTCATACCAAGGCATACGGTATATTGTCGGTGATGATTCAGGCATGGTATGATGTGGAGTATCTGTTTACTGTAGAACCTTCGGTATTCAATCCGCCTCCTAAGGTGCAGAGTGCTGTTATTCGCATGACGCGCAACAGCGTTGAACACCTGGGATGTAACGAGGATTTGTTTAAAAGAGTTGTAAAAACAGTGTTCAATCAGCGTCGCAAAATGTTGCGTGTAAGCTTGAAACAGTTCGGATTAGGGGCTTTTGACCATCCTTTTATGACGAAACGCCCTGAGGAACTGACAGTTACGGAGTTTGTAGAACTGACAAATGTGGTGGAAAGCGCAATGTTGTGTGCGAACACAATTCTTTGATTTACGTCAAGAATAAGCCTTTTTTTTGCTGAAAACAAAAAGATTTCATTGCCAGTCGGTGAAATCTGCTTATCTTTGCATCGTGATTCAGAGGAACACATAAGGTAAAGCATAAAGATTGAGGATAACATACAGATTTATAATAAAATGGTTGAAAAGGATTAGTTGAAAAAAAGATTGTTAGGAAAGGGTAACTGATTAATAGATGTTGTTAGTAGTTTTAGGTTAGTAGTAAGGTATTAGTTTTATAGAGAAAGTAAGTTTTTAGTTATTAATAGGAAAAGAAAATTGGAAACATGCTGGAAGAGTGATCTCCCAGCTGTTTTTTTATTGTTTAATTCCCTTTGTCCAATTGCCAAAAAAGAGGCGGATGATGAAAATGCTACCCCGGAAAGTCAACTCGATAGCCATTGCTACCCATACACCGGTAAGTCCGTATATCGGAGCCAGAATAGCAGCCAACGACAGACGGATAGCCCACATGCTGGTGAGGTTCATGACGGATGGCTTCAGTGTGTCGCCAGCGCCAACGAATATGCCATAGCATACGATGGAGGCTGCAAACATCGGTTCGGCAAAGGCTTCAATGCGCAGACAGATGGTACCCAGGTCGATGATGTCGGTTACAGGAGTCAGTATGCTCATCAACTCAGAAGCGAAGATAAACATCAAGATGCCCATCACCGTCATGACGATCATGCCCAGTCCCATAGACATGCGGGCAAAGGATTTTGTCAGTTTCTGCTGACCGGCTCCGAAACTCTGTCCGACCAGCGTCGTGGCAGCATCGGCGATACCGTAACCGGGCATATAACATAGGCTCTCAACGGTGATGGCCAGTGAGTGGGCTGCAATAGCGATGGTACCCAAAGGAGCCACAATGAGGGTACTCACAATCTGGGCTCCCCCCATCAGCATGTGCTGCAACCCCATTGGTGCACCAATCTTAAAGGCATTCCCCACCACGTCTGCCTGTGGGCGGAATGAGCGTCGGGGGCGACCAACCAGTTTGAGAATCTCTGAACGGCAAAGCAGGAAGTAAAGCATCAGTGATGCCGTGATAAGTTCTGCACAACATGTTCCGATGGCTGCACCTGCTACCCCCATGTCGATAAGGTAGATAAAGAAATAGTTGAAAACTACGTCAAGGACACACGACAGGATGTTCAGGGCAGAGGGGATTTTCATGTTGCCTGAACACTTAAGCATGCTACTGCCCAAACCTGTCATCTGGAAGAAGATGCCACAGAAACCGATGATGGCAAAATACACCGACGCATCGTGGGCTATTTCATCTGAGCCCCCCAACCAATAGGGCAGGGGGCCGCTGATGAGAATGCCGATAGTGGAAATAGTGATGCTATAGATAAGACAACAGACGAGTGACTGCCGCATGATGCGACGGGCTCGCTTGAAGTCGTTGGCACCAATGGCGTGGGCAACCTGCACGGAGAATCCCATATTGGCAGCAGCCCCCAGTCCGCCCATCAGCCAGCCGGTGGTCTCTACCAGTCCGATAGCTGCAGAGGCTTTGGCACCCAGATGACCTACCATTGAGGCATCGATGAAGAACATCACCGTTGCCGAGATCTGAGCCAAAATACTAGGAATACTCAGGCTGATAATCAACCTGAGTTTCTCTGCTTGGGTCATCTCGCGCCCCTCGCGGATATTGACCAGCAAATCGTTATTCCCTGTTAAGCCCAATTATTATTCTTTTTTCGATATTTCGTTATTACGTTATATCGTTATTTCGATATTTCGTGTTACTCTGCCTCAAGAAGCAACACACGGCTTGACCAGTCTGTCTTCTTCGACCATTCCGGTTCATTGCGCAGTGGCATGTCCAGACCGTGATTCATCAGATAGGCTCCGCTGAACGACTTGCCCTCAACCGACATGGGCTTAAGATCGATACGGTTCAATTCCTTCACCTTATACATGCGGTTGGCATCCAGTCCTGCCATTCTGACACGAGGCAGATGTTCATTCTGGAACGATTCCGTCTTCCACCAGTAGAACACAGCCTTGTCCTGTTGGTCTGTGACATACATCAGCGAGGCAATGCCCTTCTTCTCATAGGGTGAGAAAAGACGGTAGATGTTGCCAAATTGAACAATGGGACGTATCTGCTTGTATTCGGCAATCGCCTTGCGGCAAAGCGCTTTCTCGTCGTCAGTCATATTCTTGGGCTGAATCTCCATACCTAAGCGACCGCTCATGGCTACATCAATACGATATTTCAGTGAAGTGGTGCGGAAGACGGTATGATTCGGAGTTGCTGAGATGTGACTTGCCATAGCGATAGCAGGGAAGAAATAGCTGGTACCCCATTGCATATAAATGCGCTGCAAAGCATCGGTGTTGTCGCTGACCCAGAACTCGTCAAAATAGGGAAGTACTCCCCAGTTGGCACGTCCGCCACCGCTGGCGCATGCCTGGATGGTGACATCAGGATATTTGGCACGGATGCGCTGGCATGCCTTTTCCAGTCCGCGATGATATTCAATGTAGAGATGGCTCTGATCGTTCATGGTCAGATATTGTGAGCCATGATTCAGAATGGGCATATTGGCATCCCATTTAATATAGTCAATCTCTGGGTATTTGGTCAACAGGTTATCCACCACGCTGAATACGAAATCCTGTACTTTCGGATTGCCCATGTCGAGTACTACCTGTGTACCGCCACGTCCCAATACGGCATCACGCTTGGGAGCCTTGACAATCCAGTCGGGATGAGCCTCAAAGAGCTCGCTGGTGGTGTTGGCCATCTCGGGTTCAATCCAGATACCAAACTTGATGCCATGTTTCTTGGCATCGCGGAGCAAACCCTCAATGCCCTCAGGCAACTTATTCTTGTCAACAACCCAGTCGCCCAGTGACGAGTTGTCGGTCTTGCGTGGATACTTGTCACCAAACCAACCGTCGTCCATCACGAAGAGTTCACCGCCCATAGAGGCGATGTCGGCCATCATTTGGTCCATACCTTTCTGGTTGATGTCGAAATAAACGCCTTCCCAGGAGTTTAACAGAATCTTGCGTTCCTTATCACCATGCATGAGCATGTACTTTCTGCCCCATTTGTGGAAGTTACGCGATACTCCGGAGAGTCCTTGTTGCGAAAAGGTCAGTGCCAGTTTGGGAGTGACGAAGGTCTCGCCCTTTTTCAGGTGATATTCTGAGTTGTCTTCGTTGATGCCGGCAAAGAAATAGTGATAGTCCGTATCATCGGTATTGACCTTCAGACGGAAATTACCTGAATAACAGAGGGCTGCACCGATAACCTGTCCGCAGTTCTCCTGACCTTTACCTTCAAGTGAGAACATCACCTCGGCATGGTCGGTATGTGAGTTGCGCGTACCGTCCTTGTTGACAATCACTTTCTGACCTGCCGTCAAAGGCTCCTCTACCAACTGTGCCTCGTTGGCCCAAGAGCCGTAGAAATGACTCATCCAAACGTTTCCCCTTCTGATAGGAAGCATAGCAGAGGCAAAGGTGGTCAGTGTGACCGTCTGTTTCTCCTGGTTAATAATCTCTGTCCATGCCTCTATCATATCTTCCTCCCGATAGGTCTTGTATTTCAGGTTGACAATAATCGGATAGGCAGGGTCCTTCAGTTGGATGGTCGTAGTGTTACCATTGCGTTGCACACCTTCCACGACCAGTGCCGTTGAAAGGTTGCCGTCAGAGTGGCGCATGGCAAGGGCTGCCTCGGCAGGGGTGTTCAGACCGTAGGCAGGGTAAGCGTCCATACGTCCGAACATCTCAGGCGACTGCAAGTGCTGCACTTCATTGGCACTGAGCTTGGCTCCAAAATATACGTACTTAGGCTGTGTGCCGTTGGTGGCATCGAGTACCATCGTGATATTCTTCGTCTCAATGACGACTTGCTCTGCCCATGTCATTGTTGCTGAAAGGCAGAGTAAAAGGCAGGTAATAATAGTTTTTTTCATATTGTTGTTCAGTTGTTTACTTCTTCCTGATGGTTGATGGTACAGGGAATCCACATCCAGAATGTAGATCCTTTTCCGAGTTCGCTGTCAACGCCTATCTTTCCACCGCAGCGTTCGGCGATAGCCTTACAGATAGACAGTCCGAGACCTGTACCCTGTATATAGTCGTTCAGTTTTACGAAACGTTCGAAAACCTTATGGCATTGTTCTTTTGGAATACCTGTACCTGTGTCCTCACAATAAATGTATAGACCACCTTCCTGTAGGCGGTAGCCCACCTTGATATGTCCGTTTTGAGTGTATTTGACAGCATTGGTCACGAAATTCGTAATGACCTGTGTGATTCTTCCTCCGTCCAAACGTGTTTGCAAAGTCTGATAGGGGTTTTCCTTGATAAACTGCACATTCGGATTCTCCACACGCTGAGCCAGCGACTGACACATCTCGTCGAAAGCCTTAGCAAAGTCAATGTCAGCAGGCTTCATGGTCAGTCCGTTGGCATCCATTGCCGAGATAGCCATGATGTCGTTGATGAGGCGGAGCAACATGTCACAATTGTTATGGATAACGTGAATGAGTTCTTTCTTCTCCTCTGTGGTGCTCATCATTTGAAGCAGGTCGGAGAAGCCGACGATGGCATTCAGGGGCGTGCGGATTTCGTGCGTCATATTGGCCAGGAACACACTCTTCAGTCGGCCAGATTCGTTGGCACGCTGTGTCTCTTGTTTCAGCAGCTCCTGTGCCTTTATGAATCGTGTCATGTTACGAATCAGACCGAAAGCACCTACCAAGTTGCCTTCGTCGTCGAAGATGGGCAGACTGTTAATCTGACTCCACTGCACTTCTTCCGTAGAGTGGAATATTGGGCGCATCTTACGGAGTACGGACATGGGCGTTCTGAAATATAAATCCGGTTCAGCCAGTTTCTTGGACACATCTTCTTTATCGTCGCCAATAAAATACTGACAGTATTCGTCGAAGGTCAGTTCCTTTTCTATCTCACTCAGTCCTTTCATGAACTGTATCTTCCTGGTCTTGTAGTCAACACGCCATGAACGCATGTCAATGGCTTCCATCATATACTGCAATTCCATCTCATAACGCTGAATCTCCTCGTTAGCTTTCTTAATTTGGGCATCGTTGAGCTTTGACTGCATGTATAAATCACGCTCTTCGGAAATGTCGCGGGTAGCTATGGCAATATACATGAGTTTACCCTTCTCGTCACGGATAGGATGCAAGCGGATTTCCAGATAGATATGTAAGTCGTTATGTTCGTTTTTGGAGCAAACCCAGAATTCCTCCACGTTATTCCTGTCAACGTTCTCGTGGAATGGGGGACAGTCAAAGAGGTTGGAGTTGGAGAAATAAGAGTCGTAGTCGTCACTGTCGAAATCGCAGAGCTCACGCATCTTTTTGTTGGCATCAATCAACCAACCTTCAGCACTATAGAACGACAGACCGATGACGGAATGCTCAAAAACGAGTTTATATTTGGATGCAAGATCCTCTTCTTGTTCCTGTTGGATCATTAATTCTGTCTCGTCTGCCAAAGTACTGATAACTTTATTAGGACGTGCGATGCCTGGAATATATTCTCCGATGCTATAGTTATGGAGATATCCCCATTGGGGCTCTCCGTCTCCGAAATTGAAGTTCCAACGGTAGTTGAACTCTTTGGATTTCAATTCTCCGCTGATGACTTGACGGATACTGTGGAGTGCATCAGGTAAATCATCGGGATGAACATGGGCTTTCCATTGGTCGGAGGTGATACCTTCGTCAGGTATCATATGACCATAGAGCTTAAAAGTATAATCTTTGGATGGATCGTATAGGATGACATTGGTATCACAACTTCTCAATGCCTGTTGCATGAGATTTTGGGTTTGGCTTGACTGGCGATTGATACGACGAATACGACGGATGATGAGACGGTTGAAAATTAAGATGATGGCAAAGACAAGTATTAAGATGACCGTCATAGCCATAGGGACCATCTCAAAAGTCGGATGGTGGGGAATTCCTAAAAGGATAAGACTTATGCTGTTCAATATGATGTTCATGCGATGACAGATTCCATATTATAATCTATATTACTTTTCTTCTCGATAACTTTGGCGTGGAAGGGCAGGAATATCCACACCGTAGTACCTTTTCCTAACTCGGACGATATATCTACCGAACCGCCCATTTTCTTGACAAGAGCCTCGACGATAGGCATATCCAGACCAGTGCCGAAGAGACATCCGTTCTTGTCGCGTACGAAACGGTCGAAGACTTTTGGCAGTGTCTCTGGGTCGATTCCGCTACCGCTATCTTCCACGGAAATAACCAATTCTTCACGGCGATACTCATACTTGGCACGTATGGTTCCTTGAGAAGTGTAATGGGAAGCTAAAGCACACAGCATCTGGATGGCTTTTCCAAGATGCTCGATGTCGCCATTAAATACCAGATGCTCGAATGGGTTTTCTACAGAAACCCTCACATCAGGCGAAACTCCCGTCCATCCCATCTGACAGTAGGAGTCGAAATATTCGGCAAAGTCGAAGTCCTCGTGTTTGAATTCTACCATGTCAGCATCAATACGCGACAGATAGAGAATGTCGTTAATCAGTCGCAACAGGATGTTGGTGTTGTTCTTGATTTCTTCTACATAGACGGGCTCGTCGGCCTCGTCATGTTCCAATTCAAAGAGCTCGGCGAAACCTAAAACGGAATTCAGTGGCGTGCGAATCTCATAACTCATATTGGTGAGGAACGACTCCTTCAGCAACTCTGCCTCTTGTGCTTTTTTAGTCTCAATAGCCAGCAGGCGCTCAGTTTCAAGAATGTCTGTCATGTTACGGCACAAACCGAAATAGTGTTCAATTTTGCCCTTGTCGTTTTTCATGGGTACCATATTGAACATCAGGGCAATCTGGCGTTTCTTCTCGTCCCTGATTTCCGTTTCAATGGTTTCCTCTATCGTATAGGGTGTCAAATGATCCATGCGGTTCAATGCACTCGAAACGGTACGTCGGTAACGAGGCATGGCAAGACGGATGCATCGCAGTTGCGACAATAGCAACTGTGACTTCTCGATGGTATTGGAAATGGTGAAATGGCTGGTCTTGGGGTCGTAGTCAACCAATCGTACACCGCTGATACGCAGGGCATAGTTGATATTGTCGATATATTCCTGGATATGCTTGATGGCTGCCTTTAAAGTGTTGGCACCTTCTTTCTGAGTATGGAAAGAATTGACCATTTCACTGATATTGCGTCCAGCGATATAGACGCCCAACAGTTCTCCTGCTTCGTTTCTTTTCGTATTGACAGACGCTTCGTAATAAACATTCCCCGACCTCCCAGTCTTGGCTGCCCAGAAACGCGTTTCATCGTATTCTGATTGTGCGATGATTGAAGTTAAGTGGGTGTGTTCCACTTTCCTGAAATCAATATTGTTGAAGAAGGCATTCTCGTGGAAATAATGCTTTTCTTTAATGAGTGCCTCTTTGTCAACAATGCCAAACGACTGGCAGGCCGTATCATTGAGGTCGGTCAATACTCCGTCTTTGTCGTAGTACAACATATCCACCAGCGATGAGTTGAATACCGTATGGTAACGCATCATCAGTTTGCTGGTGTTTTTCTTCTTCTCTTGTTCTGCAGAAACATCGCGCTGCACCCCCAGTACTTGGGTAACTTGTCCTTTGATGTTTTTCTTTGCAATCGAAAGGTGAACGATATAGTATTTCTCGCCCTCTTCGTCGTTGCCATTGCTACGGATATTGACAGTGTCGGTGAGTCGTTTGTTCTCGCAGATGTCAAAAATGGCAGAGCGCATCGTTTCAAAATCGTCGCGATTGAATAACTTTGCAAAACTGACGGGATTATATTCTTCAAGGACATGCCCTTTTGCAGAAACCAGTTTGTAGTGGCGTGTCTCCGTATCATAAATCCACATACGTAACTTTCCGGTCTGCATGATAAGGGAAAGTCGTATGTTCTGTTTCTCCTGCTGTTTCTTGAGGTCCTGCTCACGATAGATATATAGTCTGTTGTAAAACAGCGATACAATTGTAGCTATAAAAAATGCTGCCACCACATAGGCAATGATGTGATCGGAATCAAAATATTTGTCGAAATCAAAAGTCCGTGCTTGCAGAATGGCTGGTATTAACGACACAACGGCAAGTACTGTAGTTCGACGAAATAGATGATGTAGTATCTTCAGGCTCATTGTTAAAGGTAATAGTTTTATGCTATTTGCCTACAAAGATAAACCTTTTATATGATTTCCCCAAATTTTTCTGACGTTTTTTACGAAACAACCGCGAATGAAGGCCATTCGCGGTTGTCTGATAATAGGAAAAGAACGTTTTAAAGTGGATATTCGTCGAAAGCATAGAGCACTGTTGACAGATAGCGCTCACCGGTGTCTGGCAGCAGGGCAACGATGGTCTTTCCTGCATTCTCCGGACGTTTGGCAATGATGGATGCACCGAATGCTGCAGCACCTGACGAGATACCTACGAGCAATCCATCCTGCTGTGCCAGTTCACGACCAGTGCGGATGGCATCGTCATTGTCGATGTCCAGCACTTCGTCAATAACAGCAGCATTGTATGTCTTGGGTACAAAACCTGCTCCGATACCCTGAATCTTGTGAGGGCCGCTTTGTCCGCCGTTCAGTACGGGAGAAGAAGATGGCTCTACTGCAATGATTTTTACGTTCGGATTCTTCTCTTTCAGAAATTTTCCGATACCGGAAATAGTACCGCCTGTACCCACGCCTGCTACAAAGATGTCAATCTTACCGTCTGTGTCGTTCCATATCTCCTGTGCTGTGGTGGCATAGTGCTTAGCAGGGTTGGCAGGGTTCTCAAACTGTTGCAGAATGATGGAACCGGGAATACTGTCGCGCAATTCTTCGGCAGCACGGATGGCTCCAGCCATACCGTCTTTCCCGCTTGTCAAGCGCACCTCAGCACCGTATGCTTTCACCAGGTTGCGGCGTTCCACACTCATGGTTTCGGGCATGGTCAGAATGAGCTTATAGCCCTTTACTGCCGATACCAAAGCCAGTCCTACGCCTGTATTACCACTGGTGGGCTCAATGATGGTGGCACCGGGTTTCAGCAGTCCTTTCTGCTCAGCGTCCTCTATCATAGCGAGGGCGATACGGTCTTTTACACTACCTCCAGGGTTGAAATATTCCACTTTGGCAATCAGTGGTTTCTCGATACCTTTCGAGGCTGAAAATTTACCCAACTCCAACAGCGGAGTGCCGCCGATGAGTTCTGTCAGTTGTTTTGCAATCTTAGTCATAGCTTTTCCGTATTTTTAAATGTTAGATTTTTTCGAATGCTTGTGAGAGGTCCTCAATGATGTCGTCAATATGTTCCGTACCGATGCTGAGGCGAATAGTAGCAGGTGTGATGTGCTGCTGCTTCAGCTCATCGGGCGTCATCTGTGAGTGAGTGGTGGTGTAAGGATGAATCACCAGACTCTTCACGTCGGCGACATTGGCAAGCAGCGAGAATATCTGCAGGGCGTCAATGAATCTCCACGCTTCCTTCTCGCCACCTTTAATCTCGAAGGTGAAGATGCTGCCACCACCGTTGGGGAAGTACTTCTGGTAAAGGGCGTGATCCTCATGGTCGGGCAGTGAGGGATGGTTCACCTTTGCCACCTTCGGATGGTTTTTCAGGAAGTCAACCACTTTCAGGGCATTCTCAACGTGACGCTCTACACGCAGACTCAGTGTTTCTACACCTTGCAACAGGATGAAGGCATTGAATGGGGAAATGGTAGCACCGGTGTCACGCAGGATGACGGCACGGATGCGGGTGACGTAAGCAGCAGCGCCTACTGCATCGGCAAATACGATACCATGATACGAAGGATCTGGTTTTGCCAGAGTGGGGAACTTGTCGGGGTTCTTCTTCCAGTCGAACTTACCGCCATCGACGATGACACCACCCAGCGAAGTACCATGTCCGCCCAGGAACTTAGTGGCAGAGTGTACCACGATGTCTGCTCCGTGCTCAAGAGGACGAATCAGGTAAGGTGTACCGAAGGTGTTGTCGATGATGAAGGGAATGCCGTGTTTGTGGGCCACCTCAGCTACACCTTCTATATTCGTTACGTCTGAGTTGGGGTTGCCGAAGGTCTCTGCGTAGATGGCCTTGGTGTTAGGTTGAATGGCAGCTTCCAAAGCGGCAAGGTCGTTCACCTTGACAATGGTGTTCGAGATACCTTGGTTGGCAAGTGTATGGGTGATGAGGTTAAACGAACCGCCATACAGGTTGTCGGCAGCTACGATGTGGTCGCCGGCACCGACAATATTCTGCAGGGCGTATGTTACTGCTGCAGCACCGCTGGCAACTGCCAGACCTGCAACGCCACCTTCCAAGGCTGCTACGCGATCTTCGAACACTCCCTGTGTCGAATTGGTCAGACGACCGTAGATGTTACCTGCGTCGCGCAGTCCGAAACGGTCGGCGGCATGCTGTGAATTACGGAACACGTAGCTCGTAGTCTGATAAATGGGTACGGCACGTGCGTCAGTTGCGGGGTCGGGCTGTTCCTGTCCTACATGCAATTGCAAAGTCTCGAAGTGAAGTTTCTTGTTGCTCATAATCTTTCAGTTTTTATTGTTAATACTTTATTTTCTGATTCACACTGCAAAGGTACGGCGAAAACTTCATACCCGAAATAGCACAAATGGGGCATTCTGCATACCACGATTGTGGTATTCTGGCAGAATGCCCCATATTATATATAAGGTGTAACGCCTTTTCGGCTATTTCAGCAGACTCTGAATGAAGGCCCATTCGCTCTCAAACGACTTTACTTTGATGAGCGATTGGTGGGTGACGATATACTCAGAGAGACCCTCGCGAGGAGCCCCCTCATGCCAGTCGTAGGTATAGCCTAACTGAGTCCAGGGCAGGGGACTGTCGTCTTCGTAGGCTGACGCGAAGCTATAGCGATACCACTCACGGAAGTTGGTCTCACCAACCTTGAATTTCTCGTCAGCATAAGAAGGGAATTCCAGTCCGGCTGATGTGGTAGTGATGTCTGGATCGTGGGCTGGGCGGAACATGTAAGAAGGGTCAGCATAGAACTGTACCATGATGTTATAGTCGCAGTCGGGACTTAGTCCGTACATCTGGATCATACGCATATGGGCAGCCACACTGTCGAGTCCTTCGTAGGCATCCTTCTTGCGAAGCCAATCGACGGGCAGAGTTACCCATGTGCCAAGTTCACGGTCAATGCGGTAAACGCCCTCGCCGCTAAAGAAGCGCTGCAGACGGCTGGAGTCAACCAGTGTTACCACCAGTACCATGTCCTTGCCGTCAATATTGGCCCATTCTTCACCAGGAGTACCTTTCTTTACAGGCATCAGGTTCTTGGAAACTTCCGAGGGATTGGCTTCCTTGGCATCCGTGATGGCTGCATCGAGTTGTGCCAACAGGAGTGAGTCGTTCTCATACCAAGGTGTTCCGTTTTCTACGTTTTCTACCTTCTCTACTGTCAAGGTTTCTTTGTCCTTTAGCAGCCACCAGCCGCCTGCAATTACTGCCACAATGGCAATTGCGATGAGTACTTTTTTCATAACTAACTATAATGATTAATGTTTAAAAATCTGATTGGTCAACATCTCCGGCAACATCGGCAGGGTGGAGCCCAGGCTCTACAGCCTCTTCGCTCTTGATGAGTTCAAGGTTGGTCTGCTCAATGACGCTCAGTTTGATATTGTTATTGTTGGTGCCCGGGTGATACCAAGGCTTGCTGCTGAAGTAGTCTTTCAGGTCTTTCGATTTGAAGACATAGCCATGACGCGCCAGAATCTCATTACGCATCAGTCGTAGCTGCTCTCTTGGAATGTTCATCAGATAGGGTGTGTTCAGCAGTCTGATGCAAATCTCGTTTTCCCAGTTGGCTTTTTCCAATCTGCGCTGTTGTTCCTGACAGTTGTCTTCGTTATCGGGTGTCAGTATCATGGTCCACATTGTGTCACCGTTCTTTTTGCGAACAGCCAGGAAATACATACCGTCTTTGCGGACATACTGCACTCGCTGATTGAATTCTGCAAAGCGGATAGGACACTCGTCAGCCTGACGACTGGGAATAATCTTGTATTCTCCGTTCTTGCCTTCCACTTTTTCCAGTGTCATCTCGTTGTCTTGGGGAGTCGTCATATAGACATACTTACCCATTCTCACCTCTTGAACGGTATATAAACTATTACCATCAAAGAAGGCGTCTCCTTTCTTGATCGTTTGTGCCTGCATACCCAGTGTGGCCAGCAGTGCAACCATCATCATTGATAAGCGTTTTCCCATATTGTATGTGTTTTTAGTTTTAAGCAAAATAATAGAAATGAATGACATAATATCCCTTATTGTAATCGTTGTCGAGTTCCGGTTTCATGATTTGAGTCATGATGTTGTAATCGCTCAGCGACTCCACCTTTACCGTACCGTTGGGCAGTTTTTTATCTGCTATGTGGTAACTCCCATTCACATCAACCAGACCGTAAGCCAGTGCTTTCTCGAAGAATCGGTCTGCATCAGCCTTGCTCTTAAAACAGATGGCTGCCTGTGTCGATGTGTCCTGTTGATAGTAGAAATAGCAGCTGTGGGCAGATGTACTGATGATTTCATAACCGAAATCCAGTGGTTTCCCTTTCTCTACACCCCAGCCATATACTGTAACACTCGTATCAGCATCTCCTTCTTCGGCAGGTTCGCTATTTGCAGAATAAATGGGCGATAGTCCGCATTTCTTGGCAGTGTCGTCGTTGGGCGTCTTGAGCAAGGCAACAAAATCATCGAAGTTAAGTTGATTGAAAAACTTGTTGAAGGCTTGTTCGTCCTCGTTGGGTGCATCTGCAACGGCAATGCTTTCTTTATCTGCTAGTGCTGAGTCTGTCTTGTTAGCATCACTTGCCGCCTGTGCAGCCTTATTGCCACAAGCGGACATCGTCATCGTGATAGTCAGGAGTAAAATAGATTTCTTCATATTGTTCTGGTTTTTGGTTCGTTGGCAAAGGTAATAATAAGTCTTCAAACTGCCAAAGGAAAATTCGTTTTTCTTTGTTTTGGGGTTGAAACTTTTTCTTCAACAAAAAAAGGCTTCCCACTCGGAAGCCTTTTTATGATGTGTAGTCTGAGTTTATCTTGAGGGGTGCAGATACCAGTCGGCATGTTCCTCACCATTCGATTTCACCCAAGGCAGGAATGATGGATATAAGTCGCTGATCTTAACACTCTCGTTCTTACGCAACAGCAGTGTCTCCTTGAAGGTGTCGATGCTGACTCCCTCCAGATAGAAGGCGAAAGGATAGTTGCTATTTCGAACGTAGTATTTTCCTTCTGCAGGAACTGACTTGTCGTCTAAAGTTCCGAAGTAACCTGTTATCATCTTTGAGGTAGGAGCCTCGAAAGGAATATGTACCTCCCAGCGTCCTTCGCCTTCTGTACGATAGATGAAAGGCTGGATAGAAGCAATATTGCTGGGCTCAATTCCTGTTTTGTAAACCAATTCCAAGATATAGGTTGTACCTAGCTCACCCGTGATGTCGTTTGTCAACAGATAGGTGTTGCCTTCTTTTGTGAAGGTTTCATATTTGGTTGTGTCCTTTGTTGCTGGGTCAACTTTCTTTATGTTGATGCTTCCTGGATTCCCGTTGGTATTCAGTGTCACAGCAAGACCCGACTTCAGTGTTACGTAGTTCTGATAAGTGGTCAGATAGAAGGTCTCCTTGAGAATCTTATATTTGGTAGTACTTCCGGACTTCACGGAGAATACCTTCTCGTGAGTTGCTTCTACCAGCGCGTCATTCAGGTCGTAGTCACCCTGTGAAGGCCACAGGTCCTCAAAAGCATAGACACCTGTTGTCGAGGCTTTCTTTTCCTCAATCTTTGGCAGCTCCTGGAAAACGTCAGCAGGCTTCAGTGCAATAATGACATCGTCGTAATCGGTGTCGTTGCAAGCATC